>MPLX02150897.1_pt1 | contig 67591 bp, 67 predicted proteins | sample 1617341 | NCBI WGS metagenome assembly MPLX02 (sample SAMN05944804, study PRJNA350692) | marine metagenome | biome: marine; feature: ODZ; material: water; isolation source: 120 m water sample filtered on 0.2 um supor filter | place: Pacific Ocean | collected 2012-04-08 | depth 120m m | reverse complement strand
TTTTTTATTTTGTTCCTGTTCCTTGCGGGGATGGGAAGCTGGGCAGAATCTGCACTGGCCAAGTCGAAGAACTCCGGATTGGGACCATTGGAGTTACGCAACCAATATCCAGTGACTCAGCAGTTTCTCTCGCTTCATCCGGAAAACACAGCCACCCAAAAGAAAGGTAAATCGCGTTTCAGCTACCACATAGCCGTGGCCAATACCTTCGTCAACACTCAGGGATCCAGTCAACAGATCACTCGGACCGAAGTGGAACGAGGGCTCATTGAAAATGATTTTTATGATGATGTTAATTGGACAAACGGAACTGAGGACAAAGTTCGAGGATTTAGTCTTTATTTAGATGTGGAAACCACAAGACACACATTCGAATACCGGTTCGGTCTTTCCAATACATTCGAGTTTGGATTGGATATCCCTTTTCTTTCCTTTGGGGGAGGGATGATGGACAGTCTGATTGAGAGTGTTCACGATACTATCGGTGTTTCCAATGCGGAATACCGTGGAGCCTTCCGGTCTTTCTCGGAAAAAAATCAGTATGCCTTTTACGTGGTCCGTGACGGGACCTTCCTCTTTAACTCGGAAAAAAGCTTCAACTTAGTTGCTGCCGAACCTGTTCTTGGGCTGAAATGGAACATTTCGGAGGGAGGAACTGTCCTCCCAGCCATATCGTTAAAATTAGCCTACAAGGTACCCAACAGCGAAAGGATGGGTTTTTATAAACTAAGCCGCAGTGGAGGTGGTGATTGGGGGCATTATCTGATTCTGTCCAAAGGGTATGGAAGTTGGCTGGCCTATTTCGGTGATGGATTAACCCGGATCCAGGAGAATCACAATATGGCCGATAGTCTGAAACACCGTTTCATGGCCATCGAATATCGATTGAGTAAAAAATCGTCAATACTGATTCAGACTGTTACCCAAAGCAGTATTTTTCCCAAAACCCATGAGCTTAGGGAACTTGAGGCAAACCAGGAGCAGCGTAATTTTAATCTGGTGGTGCCTACAAACGTTTTCATGGGAGGTTATAAACTGGAATGGAACCAGTTGATATGGGAGATGGGATTTGCACAGGATTATGCCAACTATGGCAATGAAACAGATTTCGTGATTTTCATTGAAACAGGAATGCAATGGTGAAGATGAAAACGCTACCTGCATTTTTGATGATCGCTACCATACGGTTTTGGTTCTTGATGCTATTGTTAACCATGCTTGTGGGGCAAGCCCAGGCCATCGAACAGACCTTTTCCTATTTGTCTATTTTTTCAGGAAGTCAGGATCTTTCTGCATCCTCTGGTGCGCTTAGCAGCAAATCGAACTATTTCAATAGTCTGGAAGGAGAACATGGGAACCTTAAGGAAAGTCGGAAAGTTCAGCCTTTAGTAGTTGGATTTGATTTTTACCGTGCTTCTGGATCCGTTGCCTCGGGTTTTGGAATTGAGATACAACGTTATAAAAAGTTATTTAATTTTTCCGATGGTTCTCAATTATCTTTGGAGGCATTGGGAGTACTTTACGGGTTTAATTTCTACTATCGGGGAGATTTCTGGTTCCCATTCTTCGGTTTTGGAACAGGAAACTATACCTCGAAGATTCAGGAAGCTTTTTACGCCTCGGACTCGCTGACTGAAAGCACTATCTTTGGATAAGTGGATACGCCACTCTATTATAAGCTGGGAGCCCGAATCCCTCTCAACAGTTGGGGGATCGTCTTTTCACAGCAGTTTATTTCCGCAGATCTGGATGTCGCTTCGTCCAATAAACATATTGCCCTTGGGGGAACTTCCACCCTGTTTGGCCTCTACTATGGATTTTAGAATTGTTTAAAAAAATAGAGAAAAAAGAGAAAGGAGAGTTTAAATCTCCTGGTTTCGTGATTTTCCTTGGTGGGATCCCAGCCAGAGTACAAGGGAAAAACCGAATATCATCAGCAGTATCGCAATGAATAAATGCAGATTCGTTTCAGGCATGATGTTGATTTCCTGAAGGACATATTCCTTGCCACGGATGATTTCTGTTTCCAAAGGAATCTTCCAGGGCCAGACCTTTCGCAGTGCACCGATCATGAAACCGGTGAGTAACCCTAGGGTGGTTTGAGGGAATTTTGTGAGGGCAAAGCGAAGAACCCTGGAAAAAGCCAAAATTCCAGTCAGGCATCCAAGCACAAATACCAGAATAATTTGGAGGTGATCCATGGAGAAGGGATCTCTCAGCACCGATGTGATGTAGGCATATTTCCCAAGGATGAGGAGAATGAAAGCTCCGCTGAGTCCTGGAAGAATCATCGCACAAATGGCCACTAATCCACTGAGAAACAAGAACCATAGGGTTTGTGGGGTTTCGACCGGAATCATTCCAGTCACCCAGTAGGCGATTAGGGTGCCGAACAATAGACCGGTGAGGCCTTGTTTTAAGTTTTCCAGGGAACGGGCCAAAATCAGGATGGATCCAGTGATTAATCCAAAAAAAAGAGACCAGGTCCAAACAGGATAACTGTTGAGCAGATGATGCATCACTCTGGCGGTGCTGATCACAGCCAGGACAATCCCCGATACAAGTACCAGTAAAAAGCGAAGATGGATTCCGATCAATGCTTCTCGGAATCGTCCCTTGAGCAGTTTTAGGATTAATTGCAGGTCAATCGAACTGATGGCATTCAGAAGTTGCCCATAGATCCCAGTGATGAAAGCCACGGTCCCTCCCGAAACTCCAGGAATGATGTCAGCAGTTCCCATGCCGATACCTTTCAAAAAAAGCTTCAGGGCGTCTTTCCTCTGATGTGGACCGGGAGAGGCGTACCATGCTTCTTTCCAGGTTTGCATCGGCAAAGTTTCTGATTCTTGTGAATGGCCCTCTTGATCAGCCTTACGGGGGTCCTCCGCAAAAGGTGGCATCGAAGGGTACTTCAGGCAGGTAGAGTGTTTTGAACTTCAGAAGTGTAGAAATGATCCAGGAATGCCTGGTCCAGCAAATTATTAAATGTTTTGCTGAATTCGGATTCATCGAGGTTTTCACGAAGTTGGCGGCAGAAGGGAAGGAGTTGTGTCGATGATTCTGCGCATTGTCTGAGGAACTGGTTCACAAAGATTTGAATTTCCCAATGAAATTCTTCCTGCGTTAACTCTAGGAGGGCGACAGAAGTCTGGTAATTCTCAAAAAGAAAAGAGCTGAGATGGTCGACAAGAAAGAAAAAATCTTCTCCAAGAGCATTCAGCGAATTAAGTTTCTGGGCATCCATCCTTTCTACCAGGTTTTCCCTAAAACTTCTCATCAGAAAAGAATTTTCAGTCCTAAAACTGCTTGGTTCTTGAATTCGGCTCATGATCTTGTTGGAAATAGAAATACTTTAATGCAAGGAACATGTCACTCAATCAAGTCAGTATCTATCTCAGTTTTTGTTGATAAAGCAACATGGTTGAGAGGAGGGGATTGTAGCAAGATTCGTTCAATCCAGTTGATCCATCGGAATGCCTTCTCCGATAAGCATCACTGGAATGCAATCCCGAATGGGATAAATGATTTTCCCGTCATCACGAATAAGTCCATCCTGAAGGGCTTCCGTAACGGGTTGGTCATCTACGTTCCTGATCCGTTTTGCGCTAATTGCCTGATTGATTTTTTCAACGATTTCAACAGATGCTAGTTCGACATTTTCCCTCGTTTTAGGACAGACAAGAATTTCAACTAGTTCAGGATCTACTCTTTCCACGGTGCAATCATCAGGTTGAAACGATTGAAAAAATTTAAGGAAGTATCAAATCCCATCACCTCCCCTTTGGATTCAAAACAATGAATCCAATCATTAAAAATGCCTTAAACCGAATAGGTTTTCAAACGAAAAGACGAATAGTAGGGGCGAACTGGGGAAGGGTCTTGAATTTCTTTATCTCATTAGAGCAAAGAGGCTGCCTGTTGTCTGACCAGAGCCCGTTTTAGTTTGAATTCGTATTTGTTCAGGCGTTTTTTTTCTGATTCCCAGTCAGATGCAGCAAGGTCAATTTTGGAGAGGATATCACGAGCCTTGGTTTCAGCGTCCTTGGCCCGATCGACATCTATTTCAGCAGCAGATTCGGCAAGTTCTGCAAGGACAGTGACTCGCTCACCCTCAACTTGAGCATAGCCCCAATGAACCACCAGGTACTGTTTTTGACTCCCAGTAATATAACTGACAATCCCAGTATCGAGAGTTGTTATCAACGGAACGTGTTCTGGAAGGATGCCCAACTCTCCATCGGAACCTGGAAGGGTGACTGAATCTACTTCTGTTTCCAGAGCTTTTTTTTGAGGAGTAACGACTTCGAGCTTAAGCATCTTTCAATCAGTATAGCTGGTTTCAGGAAGCCATCTTGCTGGCTTTTTCCAGGACCTGTTCTATGGTTCCGACCATGTAGAAGGCTTGTTCTGGAAGTTCGTCATGTTTTCCGTCCAGGATTTCACGGAATCCCCGAATCGTATCCTTGATGTCTACATACTCTCCAGAAGTTCCAGTGAATGTTTCTGCAACAAAAAATGGTTGTGACAGGAATCTCTGAATCTTTCTGGCTCGATCTACTACTTCCTTGTCCTCTTCAGAAAGTTCATCCATGCCGAGGATGGCAATGATGTCCTGAAGATCTTTGTAACGCTGGAGCAGTTGCTGAACTTCATTGGCAACGGAATAATGCTCGTCACCGAGAATGTCTGCGGTCAGGATCCGGGAAGTGGAATCGAGCGGATCCACAGCAGGATAAATTCCCAATTCTGCAATAGCTCGGTTCAAGACCACCGTTGCATCAAGGTGAGAGAAGGTTGTTGCCGGTGCAGGGTCAGTCAGGTCATCCGCCGGCACATAAATCGCCTGAACCGAGGTGATCGACCCTTTTTTGGTGGAAGTGATGCGTTCCTGGAGGTTCCCCATTTCTGTGGACAGAGTGGGTTGGTATCCGACCGCGGCAGGAATCCTTCCGAGCAACGCGGAAACTTCAGAACCAGCCTGGGTGAAGCGAAAAATGTTGTCAATGAACATCAATACGTCTGCTCCTTCTTCATCACGAAAATACTCAGCCACGGTCAATCCGGTGAGGCCGACACGAGCCCGTGCACCTGGGGGTTCATTCATCTGTCCGTATACCAGGCTTGTTTTGTCCAGAACGCCGGATTCTTTCATTTCGTTCCAGAGATCATTTCCTTCCCGGGTCCGTTCGCCGACTCCGGCAAAGACGGAAAAACCGCCGTGCTCTGCGGCAATGTTTCTGATCAACTCCATGATCACCACGGTTTTTCCCACACCGGCACCTCCGAAGAGACCGATTTTCCCTCCCTTGAGAAAGGGACAGAGCAGGTCCAAAACTTTAATTCCTGTGACAAGGATGTCCGCCTCGGTTTCCTGTTCCTCGAAACTGGGGGGCTCCCGGTGAATCGGCCAGCGCTGGTCGGTTTCGATCGGGCCTGCTTCATCGACAGGATCTCCGGTGACATTGATGATTCGTCCAAGCGAAGCTTTGCCAACAGGGGTGGTGATGGGAGATCCCAAATCCTTTACGTCGATGCCCCGGGAGAGCCCTTCTGTTGCTCCCATGGAAAGAGTTCGAACCGTGTTTTCACCAAGATGCTGCTGGACTTCGCAGATTAGTTTTCCTGTGGACTCGGTGTTGATTTCAAGGGCCGTGTAAATTTCCGGTAGTTCACCGTTTTCAAAGATCACGTCCACGACCGGACCCATAACCTGCACCACCTTACCTGTATTCATGGTTTCCTTTAATTCTAATTTTCAACATATCAATTTTTTATTTTTTCAACTATATACTTTCTGCACCACTGATGATTTCGATCAATTCGGTAGTGATCGCTGCCTGACGCGTTCGGTTGTATGTCAGTTGCAGTTTATCGATCATATCACCGGCGTTCTTGGTAGCCGAATCCATCGAGGTCATCCTTGCCGCATGTTCTCCGGCAGAGCTGTCGAGCCAGCTGACATAAATCCGGTTTTCCAGGAATTTATCCAACAATCGGTCCAGAATTGCTTCCGGAGAGGGTTCGAAGGTGACTTCCCTCTCATCGGAGTTTTCCGTTTCGGTCTTTGGAATGGGGAGCAGTTGTTCGATAACCGGTTTCTGGTTGATAACGCTCCGGTAGTGATTATATGCGAGGTAGACTTTATCGAGTTCCCCATTTTCATAACGCTGGATGCACTGGCTGATCACTTCACGAACCACGTTCATCTGGTCTTCGGGACGAGTTTCCTGGAAATTTCCACGGATCTCGTATGAACGCCGTTTGAAGTAGTCAAAACCCTTGCGGCCGATCATGGTCATGGTCAAACGTTCTACAGGGATTTCGGCAAATTCTTCGAGCAGCTTTTTGCAGAGGTTGGTATTGAAACCGCCGCAGAGTCCCCGGTCACTTGTGATCAGAATGACGGCTGTTTTTTCTCCGCCCATTTCCTGAAACAGTGGATTTTCCTCATCGGTCAACCGGCTTCTCAGGGAAGAAACGACTTCTTTCAGCTTTTCAGAATAAGGGATGGCACTTTTAATATTATTCTCTGCCCTTTTGAGCTTGGCGGCCGACACCATGTTCATGGCGCTGGTCGTTTTTTGGGTTTTTTGAACGCTATCGATCCTCTTGCGTATGTCCTTCAGAGAGGCCATCAGAAAACTGTCTTTAAATTGATTAGGATTAAAATATTAACGATGCTTAAGGGACAACTCCGTATCACGCCGCAAAAGATTTTACAAATTCATCAAGAACCGTCACCAATTTTGAAGAAGAGTCATCACTGATGGAACGATCATTGGCAATCTGATTCATCAGGTCTGAATTATTGGATTTCATGGTAGAGAGGAATCCTTCTTCAAAGCGCTGGATCTCACTCACGGGAAAACCATCGAGATATCCTTTGGTCGCTGCAAATATGGTAAGCACCTGCTCTTCCCATGGCATGGGTTTCAATTCGGGCTGTTTCAGGGTTTCGACAAGTCGCACCCCCCGTGCAAGCTGCTGCTGGGTGGCCTTATCCAGGTCACTGCCGAACTGGGCGAAGGCTTCTTTTTCTCGATACTGGGCCAAGTCCAGCCGTAGAGTTCCTGCCACCTGTTTCATGGCCTTGACCTGAGCCGCGCCGCCAACCCTGGAAACGGACAGGCCGACGTTGATCGCCGGGCGTATCCCCGAGTTGAAAAGATCGGTACTGAGAAAAATCTGTCCATCGGTGATCGAAATCACGTTCGTCGGGATGTAGGCCGAAACGTCTCCAGCCTGAGTTTCAATGATCGGCAGGGCGGTCAGGGATCCGGATCCGTTTTCTTCGTTGAGCTTGCAGGCTCGCTCGAGAAGCCTGCTGTGGAGGTAGAAAACGTCTCCCGGAAAAGCCTCGCGTCCAGGTGGGCGCCTCAGCAAGAGGGAAAGCTGTCGATAGGCCACTGCCTGTTTGGAAAGGTCGTCATAAATGCAGAGCACATGCTTGCCCTTGTCCCTGAAGTATTCCCCCATGCTGACTCCAGAATAGGGCGCCAGAAATTGAAGCGGGGCAGGTTCCGAAGCTGTCGAGGAAACCACAATCGTATAATCCATCGCTCCATATTCCTGGAGTCTGGAAACGAGTTTGGCCATCGTCGAACGTTTCTGACCGATACCGACATAGATACAGATCACATCACCACCTTTTTGATTGATGATCGTGTCCATCGCAATGGCGGTTTTCCCTGTTTGACGGTCCCCAATGATCAATTCACGCTGTCCGCGTCCGATCGGAACCATCGAATCAATCGCTTTGAGTCCGGTCTGGAGGGGTTCATGGACGGATTTGCGGGCGACAATTCCAGGTGCAATGACTTCTACCCTTCGATTTTCTGAAGTTTCAATGGGACCTTTGCCATCGATCGGTTCTCCGAGCGGATTGACCACCCGGCCGAGCAGGGCTTCTCCAACCGGTACTTCTGCGATGCGTTCTGTACGGCGGACTTCATCTCCTTCTTTGATGTTTCGGTCATCTCCCAAGAGCACCACACCGACATTGTCTTCTTCCAGATTGAGGGCCATGCCCTGGAGGTTGTTTGGAAATTCCAACAATTCGCCGGCGACGACATTATCAAGTCCGTAAACACGGGCAATCCCGTCACCAACCTCCAGAACGGTGCCAACTTCAGTTTTGGTGGTCTGCTTTTCGAAATTTTCGATTTGCTGCTGGATGATGTTACTGATTTCTTCTGCTCGAATTTTCATAGGGTTCCACCCTTGCTGATGGATTGATGAATCAGGTTCAACTGGTTGCGGAGGCTCCCGTCGTAGACGGTGGAGCCAATCCGGGTGACGATCCCTCCAATCAGACTGGGATCGAGATTCGTTTCAACTTGGACTTCCTTGCCGGTCAGTGTCGATAGTGTTTTTTCGAGTTTTTTCAGACTGCTGTCCGAGAGTTCGTGGGTAACGCTAACCTTGGCTCGGATGCGGCCGATTTTGGCCTGATAAAGTGTTTCGAAGGCCTTGCTGATCGATGGGATCAGTTCAAGCCGCCGTTTGCTTAGGAGGTATCGGCAAAATGTGCTGATTAAAGAAGAGGTTTTTAAACGTTCCAGTAGTTCTCCCAGGATTTTTTGTTTCACCGGGGAGGAAACTTTATTGCTGGCTAGAATTTCCTGCAATTCGACCGAGGAAAGGTAAGCCTCTGAGGCTTCAGTAAGTTTGTTTCCAGCATCTTCCAATTCTTTCCGGGATTTCGTAAGCCCGATCAATGCTTTGGCATATCTTTGGGCCACGATACCCTGGCTCATGAAAGTTCCTTTTCACCCTGCATGTCAACTTTTGAAAGCTGATCCAGGTATTCCTTGACCAGTTTGTTTTGACGTGTACTGGTCATCTTTTGTTTCACGTTTTCTTCGGCAAGTTTAATGCTTTCTGATGCGAACCATTGCCGAAGTTGAAACTCGGCTTTACGGTATTCCTGTTCGATAGAAAACTGTGCTTGCTTACGCATCCTTTCAATTTCACGTTTACCCTCTTCCAGAATTCTATCTTTTTCTGTCTGCGCTTCTTCGCGTGCTTTTTCCAGGGTGGCAACGGTTTCGTTTTCCAATTCAGAAATCGTTTCGCGCATCTTCTTCATTTCTTCGATGGCCTTGGTTTCTGCCCTGCGTGCTTCATCCAATTGATTTTTTGCATTTTCTGCGGAAGATTTCATTGCAGAAGCAACGGGTTTTTTTGCAAACCAATAGAGGATGGCAATCAGCACCACGAAATTGATGACTTTCCAGAGAAAATCGAGACTGGAAGACGATTCTCCCGATTCAGCAGCAGAGACTAAATTGGCGCTGCCTAGCAGAATAATGCTGGAAAAGATAAATGTGTTGATGAGATGATTCATTTCGCAGGAGGTTGAGCAGAAGATTGCTCAAAAGCCTTTTTGGTTCATTCAGAAAGGAGGAAGTTCAGTTTAAAAGACGTTCAGAAACCTGCGAGGATAACTGTTTGGTGAGTTCTAGAAAACGCTGCCTTGCAGAAACAAAATCCTGTTGGAGTTTTTCGGATTGATTCTGTATCTCTGTTTCCAGTTGTTCACGTTCCTGTAGGATCAAACCCTCTCTCCCACGGATGGCTTCATCTCTAGTCGAATGGTGGATATCCATCACATTTTTTCGGGTTTCATCGAGCTTTTGCTGGAAATCCATCTGCATCCGCTCAAGCTCTTTAGAAAGTCTCTCGCTTTGTTTAATACTTCCCTGGATGCTTTCTTTCCTTTGGTCCAAAGTTCTGAGAACCGGTTGGAATAAAAGTTTATTAAGCAGGAAGATCATGATCAGGATAAACACCAAAACAGTCAGAGGTGTTGCAAGCTGAAGATGAAGCAGGCCATAATCCATGCTGAAACCGCCCCATGCGTTCTCGATTATTGCCTGTTTGAAATCCATTTGAATTCTGAGAATGAAACTGTTTGGCTAAAAAAGGTGAAACGAATATTTAACACATAAAACGATCTATCGTCAAGATGAAACAGGAAATTTTAAAGAATCTATCATGGACATGACTTACCGGATTGGGTTGGGATTTGATGTTCATCAATTGACCCCAGAAAGAAGGTTGATTTTGGGAGGTGTGGACATTCCCCATGAAGTTGGACTGGCCGGACATTCCGATGCTGATGTTTTGACACATGCAGTGATGGACTCTCTACTGGGAGCCCTTGCGTTGGGTGATATTGGGGATCATTTTCCGGATACCGATCCTCAATTCCGGGATACTGATAGCCTTATCCTGCTCAAAAAAGCCTGGGTGATGATCGAAAATGAAGGTTACCGGATAAACAATCTGGATAGTGTTTTGATTGCCCAAAGACCGAGACTGAAACCTTACTTGGATGAAATGCGTGGCAATCTTGCTAATTGCATTGAATGTGATCTAAACCGTGTTTCCGTTAAGGCGACCACTACTGAAAAACTGGGATACCCTGGCAGGGAAGAGGGTATTGCTGCAAAATCCGTAGTTCTACTTCAAAAATTCTTACCTTGAATTTCATCTCATTCTGATTTTTAAAAAAAGCCCAATCTTTTTGAAACAAAATGGGTTTAACAGAATGTGCCTTCTTGATTTATCATAGAAAACATGTCAATTTTTTAGGTTAACATTTTTTCACCTTTAATAGATTGAGACATGACACCGGCATCTGAAAAAATCATTTCCAATACCCGAAACATTGGAATATCCGCACACATTGACAGCGGTAAAACGACTTTAACGGAACGTATTCTTTATTATGCCGGGAAGATCCATAAAATCGAAGAAGTCCGTGGTAGAGGTAGTGGAGCAACGATGGATCACATGGAACTTGAAAAAGAGAAAGGGATCACCATCACTTCTGCTGCAACCACGGTTGATTGGGGTGATAAAAAAATAAATATCATCGACACTCCCGGGCACGTAGATTTTACTGTGGAAGTCGAACGATCCCTAAGGGTTTTGGATGGAGCCATCTTGGTTTTGTGTGGAGTTGCCGGTATTCAGTCTCAGTCAATTACGGTCGATCGCCAGATGAAGCGTTATAAAGTGCCAAGATTGGCTTTTATCAACAAACTGGACCGTATGGGGGCAAACCCTGAGAAAGGAATTCAGGGGATTCGGGACGTGCTTGGGCTTAACGCAGTGGCAATGCAAATCCCGATAGGCCTTGAGGAAAACCTTGAGGGGGTGATCGACCTAGTCAGCATGAAAGCAATATATTTTGATGGGGAAAAAGGAGACACCATCCGCTATGAAGAGATCCCAGATCACCTCAATGATCAGGCACAGGAAAGTCGGGATGAGATGCTTGAAGCAGTTTCTATGTTCGACGACCAGATGATGGAAGATCTTCTGGAAGAAAATGAAATTTCAGAATCGTTGATTCATCAAGCTGTTTGTAAAGGAGTCAGGTCGTTGGAATTCTGTCCAGTTTTTCTGGGCAGTGCGTTCAAGAACCGAGGAGTTCAGCCACTTCTGGATGCGGTGACGCGTTATCTTCCTTCGCCTCTTGAAGTGGAACCCTCTTATGCAACCGATCTGGGCAGTGGAGAAAAATTAGCTTTGGCCTGTGATCCTGAAAAACCGACAGTGGCGATGGCTTTCAAACTGACCGAGGAGCAATTTGGACAGTTGACCTACACCCGTATATATCAGGGAAGTTTGAACAAAGGCGATCAAATCGTAAACTCCCGAACAGGCAGAAAACTTCGTGTCGGCAGGATGGTTCGGATGCACTCCAATGATCGTGAAAATACGGATAATGCGGAAGCCGGAGACATCATCGCCATGGTGGGTGTCGAATGTGCTTCTGGAGATACATTTTGCGGAGAAGGAATCAAAGTAACGTGTGAATCAATCTTTACTCCAGAACCTGTGATTTCCCTTGCAGTTCGAGGAGAGGACAATGAACAGCAGATGAAAATGAGCAAGGCTCTAGGACGCTTTATGCGTGAAGATCCGACCTTTCATGTTCGCACCGATCAGGAGTCCGGGGAAACAGTTATCTCAGGGATGGGTGAACTTCACCTGGATATCTACATTGAAAGGATGCGCCGAGAATATGCAGTGGATGTGATCGTGGGAGCACCTCAGGTCAACTACCGTGAAGCCATCACCTCCACAGCAGATTTTGATCACCTCCACAAAAAACAAACCGGTGGTTCAGGACAATATGCTGGAGTGACCGGAACAATCGAACCGCTTCCAGAAGATCATGAAAATGGGTTTGAGTTCGTCAATCAAATCTTTGGGGGGGCGATTCCTTCTGAACACATCCCGGCCTGCGAAAAAGGGTTTAAGGATGTGATGGAAAAAGGCCCACTCGCTTCATTTCCAATGGTGGGAGTCAAGGTAACTCTGAACGATGGTAAATATCACGACGTGGACTCAAGCGACCTTGCATACCAACTGGCTTCACGAACAGCGATGCGTGATGCAGTCAAAAAGTCATCACCTGTTCTGATGGAACCTGTCATGAAGGTTGAAGTGGAAACACCTTCGGATTTTCAGGGATCGGTCATTGGAGATCTCAGTTCCCGCCGTGGGGTGATTTACGGTACTGAAGTCAATGGAGACGACACGGTGATCAACGCAGGCGTTCCTTTGGGTGAGATGTTCGGATATGCGACCCAATTACGCTCCCTTACTTCAGGCAAAGCGAATTATTCGATGGAATTCGAAAAATATAATCGCTGCCCTACTTTTGTTCAGGAAAAAGTGATCAAGGAACGTGCAGAAAAACTTAGGGAAGAACAGGGCTGAAGTCCTTCTGCCCTGGAAAGCTCTAGCGGGTGATTGGATTTGTATTCAGTTTTTTACGCTCGTTATGTAAATCCCCCTGTTCTTTGATCCACTTCTGGTTGAGTTCCGACTGTTTTTGCGCCCACTGAATGATTGATTTGCAGTAGGTCGTATCCAGTTCAAGTAGCCTGGCGAAATTAGGAAAGAGTCTCGCCTCCTGCTGAGTCATCAACCCTCCGACATAAGCAATATTTGCCAGGAAGAAATAGATATCTGATGCAATATCCTGGTCCACATTCAATTCCTGAAGAGGGAATTCTTCCATCTTTCTGATGCTGTCGAGAAACTGCATCAGTTGCGCTTGATTGTCCAGGTACTGGATGATGTCCTGCATCACCTCGAATTCTCCAGAATCGATTTCCCCGTCCGCGATAATCACATTTGCAGCAGCTTGAATCACCCAACTGGTCTGTTCCTCATTGAGTTTCAGGAACAGACCTTGGTTGATTTCACGGCCCAGGGTAATGGTATAAATCCGTTTCAGGATTTTTTCGAATTTTTGATCACTCATTTGTCTTTGCCTTAGGCATTCACTAGAAGAAGGCCATGCTTTCAGCTTTTCTGTTAAGAATACTTCAGCATTTTCCCGTGATTGAATGCAATTGCCCTGCAAAGCTAGGAGATTATTTGGAACTTATACTGTTTCAGTGGGTCAGAAAGAAGGAGGCAATCCTTTCCACCATATATTCCTGCATTTCCCGGGGCAGTTCAGGATAAATCGGAAGTGCCAGCACCGTCTTAGCCGCTTCTTCAGAATTTTTCAATGCAGAGGTATCACACTCCAGGTTGGAGAAGCATTCCTGCAGATGAAAAGGTATAGGGTAATATACCTCCGAGGCGCAATCGGATTCCCGTAAATATTGTTGCAGTTCGTCTCGTTTTTCAGCTCGGATCACATACTGGTTGTAGATGTGTGGAAAGTTCAAATTCGAATTATGCAGTTCGGGAGGAGTCAGGATACGAGGAGCGAGTCCAGCTTTTTCAAAAAGCTGATTGTAATAATGCGCGTTTTCCCTGCGTTTTCGATGCCATGAACTGAGGTGCGGAAGTTTGACCCGGATCACCGCGGCCTGAATTGGGTCAAGTCTGAAATTACCTCCGATCACACGATGGTAGTATTTTTTTTCACCTCCATGCACCCTTTTCAAACGTAATACTGAAGCCAGTTCAGGATCCTGGACAGTGATGATTCCTCCGTCTCCGATGCCCCCCAGGTTTTTGGAAGGGAAAAAGGAAAAGCATCCAAAAGTCCCCATGCTGCCGACTTTGCAGGCGGTGCTGTTGAGTTCGTATTCGGCACCTATTGCCTGGGCAGCGTCTTCAATGACTGGAATTCCGTGGCTTTCCGCACAATCGAGCAAAGGTTTCATCTCAGCCGACTGTCCATAGAGGTGTACTACAATAATGGCCTTGACCCTCTTGCGTTCTTTCGCAGGCATTGATTCGAGTTTCTGCTCCACTTGCCGGGGGTCGAGATTCCAGGTGTCTGGATCGATGTCGAGAAAAACCGGAGTTGCGTTGAGCCTAGAAATGACTCCAGCAGTAGCAAAGAAGGAAAAATCAGAGGTTAAAACGATGTCACCGGGACCAATGTCCAATGCCATCAGAGACAAGAGCAAAGCATCGGTTCCGGAAGAAACTCCGACCGCATCGGCAGTACCACAGTATTCGGCAATCTCCTTTTCGAGGCCTTCGATTTCCGGGCCCATGATGTATTGTGTGGATTTCACCACCCGCGTTACAGCCTCCAGAATTTCACCATGAAGGCTTTCAAGTTGGGGTTTTAGGTCAAGCAGAGGAACTTTCATGGATTCTCCATCGTAATAAAAAGATTAATAAATGATGATTATGTTACTAACAAAATTCAAAGTAGAACCTGAATGTCATAGAGGGCATGAGTGTAGGCGGTGATGGCAAATCCTCTGAAAAAATAAAGGAGGGTGAATAACAGCCCGGCCATCCAACGGAACAGGAAACTGTACCACTGGAAGGTGTCGGCCATGTTGCCGATGTAATGGCTCAAAGAAAACAGCAGTGATGCACTCAAGATCGCCACGATCCCTGTGAGTATGGTGGTGCGAAGAATGAAACGTAAACCCCAGAAGAGGATATTGAGCAGAAGAACTCTGAAGAAGAATTCCTCGAACAAACCTGCTCCCAGTGAAAGGGCGATATTCTGTAATGCAGTTCCAGAAAACCCTCCGGCCGCGAGAAGCACCACCCTCACCATGAAATGGAGAACGATGCCGAGCACCATGCTGTAGGCCAGGGCTTCAAGAAACATGAAGAGAAAGATGCTCCCATTCAAAGGAGGTGCGGAGCCTTTGATCTTGATGATTGGAATTATCCCTATCACACCAAGAATCATGACAAAAAAAATGTATTGGGGACGTATGTCGAATGCCATCATGAAGGTTCGGATCCAGACATCCGCGGCGTTGCGAACTCCCCAGAAAGGTGATTGGGTCAGGGTGACCAGGATTTCATAACCCAGCAACAGGGGGAGGGAGGCTATGAGGGAATAATAGGTTGTGCTTGAGTTGCGGAAATAGTCAGACATCGTTTCCGTCAACCCTTTTGAACCTGGAAAGACTGTTTCCTGCGTTTAGTGCAGGCGCTGATTTGCATGAAAAATAGGTCTCAGAAACGGGTCACTTGGGTGGAATCGATGAATTTAAGAGATTTGATCCTCCTGGCAAGGGTATTGATCTCAGGTTTTTTCATCCTGCCTACGCGTACCCGGTACAAGGATTTGCTGTCAGCTGTGATGTGTTTGAAGATATAGGCTCCAGGGAATCCTTCATCCTTTAATCTTCTAACGAGTTTTTCCGCGTTTCTCTTACTTCGTCCTGAAAAAACCTGAACGGTATATTCGACCATTCCAGGTTTGCTAACCTTTTTCACGGGTTTGATCTTCGCTGACGGTTTTTTTGGGGGTTTGGTTTCAGGGATATCAACCAAAATCGGAGCTGGTTGTACAGGAAGTTTGACTGGTTCCACCACCTTTAAACGAGGAGTGACTTTAGCTTCGTTTTTTACAACTTTGTTGCTTGAAGAAGAGGCAAGAGGCAGCGACTTTTCAGTACTTTCTGACGTCTTTTCTGATTCAGGTTTGTTTTCTTTTAGACTTAGCTCTTTAGTTTTCCGGGTCAGTCTTTCCAGGGCAGTACGGTCCAGTTCCTCCTGAACGCTTTGTTCCTTACTGAGATTGAAGAATTCCAGGGGGTCTTTGTCCTGTTCAGAGGAAAGTGGCATTTCTGCAGGTACAGAGACCACAGGGCTTTCAGGAGGCTGCCGCAGGCTTTTGCCAGCGACGAGTCCGAGATAAAACGCGGCTACCAGACTGATTCCTCCTAGGCCCAGCAACAGTACCGCCAAGGGAACTGAAAGCTGGATGCGATAACTTTTTTTTGCCCTTTGTGCAGACATAAGCAACGGTCAGAAAGCGAGTGCCGGACTGGATGCGGATTGGAAGGAGGTTTTTTTGATTCGTTTGGGGATAAATCTCTTCAACTGACCAAGGTACTCTTTTCTTGAGATCTGATGGGCTCCCATGCGAATCAAGTGGTCGGTCCGCATCTGACAGTCGATCAACTGAATCCCCTGTGTTTTTGCATGACTGACTAGTTCTACCAAAGCACATTTTGAGGCATCGTTTCGAATGCTGAACATGGATTCTCCAAAAAAACATTTTCCAATCAGTACTCCATATAGCCCGCCTACCAGTTCTCCTTCAGACCAGCTTTCTACAGACAGGGCGTATCCCTTCCGGTGAAGCTTAGCGTAAGCTTTTTTCATGTCTTGCGTTATCCAGGTCCCATCTCCACAAGACAGACGTGTTTCTGCGCAAGCATCGATCACTTGGTCGAAAGCAGAGTTGATTCGTGTTGTAAAAAGTCCTTTACGAAGGGTTTTTTGGAGGCTTCTTGATATCTTTAGATTTTCCGGACAAATCACCAATCGGGGGTCCGGACTCCACCAAAGAATAGGTTGCCCTTCCTCATACCAAGGAAAGATTCCATTTCGATAGGCCTCAATGAGTCGGGTTTCCGAAAGGTCGCCTCCAATAGCCAGTAGCCCATCCTCCCGAGCATAGGAAGCATTTGGAAAGATCGGCATATCCTGAATCAGTTGAAAAACAGGCACGGTTCTATTTTGGAAAAATTTTGCTCCAATTCATAATGGTTTGTCTGCTAAGTTAACAGATAAAACCATAAAAATCACTGGCTTTTCAGTGTTACTTGAGAAAAAGATGGGAACTGATTCCCAAAGTTAAGCTATAGGCTAAAGAAGAATAAAAAGGTAGGAAAAGGCCGGCTTTCGCACCGGCCTCTATGGATTAGCCCTCTAATTGGCTGTTAACGTAGTCCCAGTTAACAAGATTCCACCAGGATTCAATGTAGGCAGGTCGTGCATTACGCTTGTCGACATAATAGGCATGTTCCCAGACATCAATGGTTAAAATGGCCTTAGCACTTGAAGTCATAGGGCATCCAGCATTGCTCGTGTTCTGAATTTCCACATCTCCATTCGAATTTTGAACCAGCCATGTCCAACCGGATCCAAAATTAGTTGCCGCTGATTTCGAAAATTGATCCTTGAAATCGGCAAAAGATCCAAAAGCTTTGTTGATGGCATCTGCCACACTACCTGTTGGGTCTCCTCCACCATTTGGTCCCATACAGTTCCAGTAAAAGGTATGGTTCCAGACTTGAGCGGCATTATTAAAAAGGCCTCCTTGGGAATTCATAATGATTTCATCAAGGGGCCGGTTCGCGTTCTCCGTGCCTTCCACCAAACCATTTAAATTGTTGATGTAAGTCTGATGGTGCTTCCCATAGTGGAACTCAAGAGTCTCTACAGAAATATGCGGTTCAAGTGCATTCATCTCATAGGGGAGAGGGGGTAAGCTGAAAGCCATGATATTCTCCTTATAATTTGGGCGTTTTGATAACGATTCCTGTCTTCAATTTTTTGAAGGCTTAGGGATTGATTTCGAATAAGTATATCCTCCCAATAGGATGTTGAAAAGAAGAAAGGAAATTTTCCTGTATGCTTATGATCAAAAGAAGTTAGGTTTGATTCTAATGGAACTCAAGACAACTTCGAAACTCCTATGGAAAATCGAGATTAGGATGAGTTTTTAATCTCCTTTCGAACCGCTTCAAGCATTTGCTTCGGTGAGGTTTGGGGATTATGGTGGAAGGAATAATCTAATGTGCAGTCTGAGATTCGGCGGTATTCTTTGTCACGGAATGTAAGCAATTCGCAATAACAACGTGCCAGACTAGCCTCACGGTCCTCACCAGGCATAGGAATGTAATGGTCTCCCCAAATCACAGGTTTGGGATCTTTCAAGAAGGTTTGATAATGTGTCTGAGGGTTACTATCTGCAAGTTTGAGATAGACCGTGTGTGTAAGATCCTGTAATTTCCTGATCAGTTGTGGCTTGAGATAAATCAGACTGCCTGTGGTATCAACAATAACCCGCGCATCAGTTTTAGTTTTTTCTTCAAGTTCAGCGCAAATATTTGTTATGACTTCTGTTTCAAATGCCAGATATTTTGACTGTGCCTCAGCATATCCTGACTGATAGGGTCTCCCCATCCATGACGCTAGTTCCAAAGTGGATTTTTCATCAGGATTGATAAGTGGGCCCAGTTGCTCGGCGATCCAATCATCACAAATGATTCGGCGGTAGCCTAGGCTCTCCATGCGTCTGGCCCAATGAGACTTACCAACTCCAGACATCCCGATTAGGCTAAGACGCATCGGTTCGGAGAGGGTGGTTGATTAAAGTTTTCATCGTCAAAGGTTTTCTGTTTTTTTGTAAATGCATGCTGAGCATTCACTTTTGGTATCTGCTTCAGCTTGATCAATAGAAATTGAGTTGACTTGTTTTACCACATCAACTTTTTGGAATGCTGTTACTTCGATCATCTTAAACTTAAGAACGCTGGAGATAAGATTACTCTTAAAGGAAAAAAGGAGGGAATGTGATCCTGCATGCCTCGTTTCTTTACCGATTTTTTCCCTGGTTCAAGTAGTCAACCCTCCATCTTTTTTCATTCCTTGGAAACGACAAGGGAGGGCCTGCTTGATTAGCAAGGAGGCATTTTACCGATCGTGGTTACGCAGGCAAGTCTTAAGGGGGCCTCACTTTAGGATGAGGTGATTGATTTTCGAATCAATGTCAGATAATTGGGAAGGGATGTTGTATGCTCTCCATCGGGTTTTTTGAGTGTAACAAGTTTTGTGATATTTTATTCAGCCTTTCAGGATAATTTTTTTTAAGCGGAAATGATAAGAACGTTTTTCTTAAGATCTTAGATTATTCCTGTCCTGTTAATTTCCATTTTTTTCAGATGATGGCCTAGATTCATTTATTAGAAGTTGATGTGCATTGTTTGCTTGTTTTTCTGTGTAATAAATTAGTCCACCTGTTGAAATACATTCTGAGTGTTTCATTTTTTTAACAGATTCTTTTGTAACACACCACTTCCAATTAAAAGTATTTAGCTTACATTCACCTTCTAAGTATTCTCTTGAGGAATCACATATTCCCAATAAAACAAAAATGGCGCTTGGCCATGGGATAACTGCTGCAAACATGATAGCTAAACATAAACCGAAGAATACAAGATAAGAAAAGATTGTTTTAATCATCTGTCTCTACATTTTCTATATTCATTAAGAATTAATAGTTTATCATGATCAAAAAAAATCTATCCGTCAGGTCCATAGGTGGAATGGATCAATAAATTACTAATTATCTACTCAAAATTAGAGATTTGGCTCTAATCTCTGAATTAAATATTTTGAAAAACCTTTCTTTCTGGTCCTATGATGATAACAGAAGATACTTATCAGTTAAGATCTTATATTTAATTACTCAACATAATAGAAAAGCTGTCAACCCAAAAGTGTCTTCGCGATATTTTTTTTGAAACCATGAATTTGAATTTTTCAGGGTTCCGTTTTTTCTTATGACGTAAGCGCTAGCAGGATATTGGGAAGAGGGGTGTTGAGTTCTATTGTTTTTCTAGAAAAGACATCCTATGGTCACAACATGTTTTTTTGGAATCGGGGGTAAGGAGTAGCCATTCCTGAATCACTTATGAACACCTTCACAGTATGCCACGATAGTCCGATTCAAGAACCCAATATACAACCATTTTACAATGGACAAAGAACATTATGACTGAAAGCAAATCTCGTCTTGGTTTCATCGGACTCGGCCTGATGGGGCAGGGATTCACTAAATGCCTTATCAACGCAGGCTATCAGGTAATCGGATATGATTTGGAACAACAGAAGATCGACCTGGCATTAGAACATGGTGTGATACCCGCACAAAATTCTCGTGAAGTCACAGAATCGAGTGATATTGTCATAATTTGTGTGACGACGACTCAGGATGTCAACGACGTGGTTTTTGGTTCAAATGGGGTAGTTAGTGGTGCGTCGAAAGGAAAAGTTTTGATTGATCATTCAACTACTGCACACGGGGACACAAAAATTATGGCATCTAGATTGGCATCGGAAACTGGCATGGGATGGGTCGATGCGCCGGTATCGGGAGGCCCGGAAGGAGCTAAAAATGGAACTCTAGCGATCATGGGTGGGGGTTCCGATAAGGATATTGCTAAGGTTGAAGATGTGATGGATACAATGTCCGAAACCTTTACAGTTTTTGGTCCAGTTGGATCAGGGCAGATCGCTAAAATGGTTAACCAAATCCTGGTGCTAAATAACTATGCGATTATCGCTGAAGCCTTGGCTTTAGCAGAAGCGGGAGGCATCGATGCTAGTAAAATACCAGATGCACTGGCAGTTGGTTATGCTGGGTCGAACATGTTACAGCATATGTTCCCATTGATGATCGACAGAAACTATACTCCAAGGGGCTTTGCCCGACAGATTCTCAAGGACTTCGATACTCTTCATGAGCTTGCAAAAAACCTTAAATCACCGACACCCATGTCTAGCCAGGCGTCATCATTGTACCGGATGCTGATATCCAAGGGACATGGCGAATTGGATGGCATCGCGATCTTAAAACTATTTGACAAAAACGATAATATTTAACCAGGACAGAAAGTGACTGACATTCCAATAATTGATGCTCACCAACATTTTTGGGATTTGTCGATGAACAAGCACCCTTGGCTTTGTGGAAAGCAGATGATCCCATTTCGCTATGGCGATTATTCCTCAATCAGGCGGACTTATCTCCCAGATGACTATTTTGTGGATTCCAAAGCATTCAATATTGTCAAAACCATACACATGGAAGCTGAATGGGATCCCAAAGATCCTTTGGGTGAATCAGAGTGGCTCATGCAAATCCATGAGAAGACAGGCTTTCCCAATGCCATTATCGGTCAGGCCTGGTTTTTAAGTGAAGATATAGATGAAGTACTTCGAGCTCATGCAAAATGTCCTTTGATACGGAGTGTACGACAAAAACCTTTTGCTGCAGCATCACCTGGAGAATTCCATCCAGGCTTAACAGGATCTATGACAGATCCTGCTTTTCGCGCTGGTTACGCCAATTTGGAAACATATGGGTTGCATTTCGATTTGCAAACACCATGGTGGCATTTAAGGGAGGCCGCTGAACTGGCACATGATTTCCCTGAGACCACAATCATCCTCAATCACACAGGTCTTCCGTCTGATCGAAGTGAGGCTGGATTAGGTGGATGGATGGAAGGTATGAAAGCCCTTGCTGCCCAACCCAATACATCAGTGAAAATTTCTGGTATCTGCGTGCCAGGACAGAAATGGACGGTTGAATTTAATCGCAAGGTTGTACTGGATACTATTCAGGTCTTTGGTGTTGAGCGTTGTATGTTCTCGTCAAATTTTCCTGTTGACGGTGTTGTCGCATCCTTCGATGAAATAGTTAATGGATTTGCAGGAATCGTTTCAGTCTTTTCTGAAGCTGACCAACTCCGGCTCTTTCATGACAACGCTTTAAAATACTACCAACCGGTTTAGCCTGTATAAAAAACCACGTTTGTGAACTTATAGTTGCGGCATGGACGTTGTCCACCTTGGATTAGGAAAAATTTAACTTTATTGGGGGCTTTGGTCATGAAGCATTACAAAAGGTTTTTCGATTTTAGATAATCATGTGTTCCAGATCCAGGGTGCTACGGTACCCAGATGATCGTGTACTTGATTGACTCCATTGACTTCACGAGCAGCCAGCATGAGTGCCTGACGTTCTGGTTCGGACTCGATCCAGCCCCATAATTCGACCTCGCCTTTTTCAACGATTACATTAAGTCCTCCATGACGGGTCAGTTGATGAGAATTGATTTCTTGGTAGATCGCTTCACGTAACTCCCGGTCATTTGAAGTCGGAGTTGTCAGCTCTTTTTTCCCTGATACCAAAGCCTGTAACAGATTTGCACGACTAACGATTCCACACAATTTGGCTTCTCGAACCACTGGAACCCTTTTGATGTGTCTTGTCTCTAGGAGATGGGCCACTTCAGAAATACACATTTCTTCATCAACGGTTACAACATCTTTCGTCATTACGTCTTCAGCATGACGTCCATGTGTTTTGATGTATTCAAAATAATCTGTGTCTTTAGTGGATACCATTTTTAACCACCATGAACGATCTCTCTGTATGTCTTCGTCCAAGCGATGTGCAAGGTCACCTTCACTAACGATTCCAACAATTTTGTTGTTTTTTGTGACGACCGGCACAGCGCTAATTCTCTTCTCGAGAAGTAGTGTTGCAACTTGTTCGATGGATGTCCTAGGACTGACGGTTACTACATCTGGGGTCATAATATCTTTAACTTGCATCGTGTTTCTCCTTTGAGAAATTTTTCTTCACACAGAAGATCCAACGTGTAGGTTGGTTTGTAATCCCAACTTCTGGGTTGGATTAATGACAGTATTCTCCCCAATCCTTAGATTGGAAATCAGGTAAATTACTTAGGAGATTTTACTGACTTAAAGAAGGTTGAAATGGGCTATATCCAGTTCCTCTTTGCACGAATATCCCTCATTAGGAGGTGATTAAAACAAATTCAAGGCCTTGGTTTTTATGTTTTTCAGGAACGTTTCTTAATAAGATTCATAGTGTTTTATCATGTTGTTTGAGGAATTCAATTTTGTTTGATCAATACATTTCCGGATCAGTCCAGAAGTGAAATCAATCATATTGGTGCTGGTGTCTACAATCATTACAACATTTTGTCCAAGTGATATTTGGAATCATTCTAATCTTATTTATCTGGAGCAGGGTGGAATTCGAAGGTACTCAACGTTCCAGCAAAATTTGGTTTATATGGAAGGATTTTTTTTCTAAAAGATTTTTGAGGATAGGGCTCTTGTATTTGTTAGTTTATGTTTAAACAATGTTTTCTTGAAATGCTTCAGCTTGATCAACCTGACTTAGAATGAGATATTTCATGCCCAATAAAAGGATCTTGGATCTTAATCGAATGAAATTCGTTATCAAAACCTGATGTTGACAACTACGATCAGCCTTAAAATAGGCTGGGGAGATTGTGATCCAGCAAAAATAGTTTTTTATCCCAATTATTTCCGCTGGTTCGATCAGTCAACCCACAATCTTTTTGAAGTAGCTGGAACCGCCATGGGGGATTTGCAGGATCAGTACGGAGGCATTTTACCTATCGTGGATGCTCAGGCTAGTTTTAAAGTGCCATCAATTTACGGAGAGAGGATTGAAATTTCGAGCAGCATTTCTGAATGGAAGGAACGGACTTTAAAAGTTCTGCACCAGGTGCACAATGCAGGTGCTCTCGCGGTAGAAGGATATGAAATGCGGGCTTGGGTTATTCCTGATGAGAGTCATCCCCGTGGACTCAGGTCGACAACCATCCCGGAAACTTTAAAATCTGCATTCGTATAAAATAAACCAAAACCATAAATCCATCCATCTGATAAGGTGTTTGGAAAGATCAATGCCGATTCCGAGAATAGGCATCCTGAACAATCATGAAAATTACTAAGTTTCTTCAAAAACCAACCTTGACGGGTTTGGCCAAGACCTGCGGTTGAGCAGCAAAACTCAGTCCGGTCGGGCTGCAGAATCTGCTGGATAAACTGAAGCAGGAGCAAAATCCAAACGTGCTCGTTGGTTTTGAGACCAGTGATGACGCTGGAATTTTTCAACTGAATCCGGATCAGGCAATTGTCTCAACGGTGGATTTTATCACACCACCGGTGGATGACCCTTTCCTCTTCGGCCAGATTGCTGCGGCCAACTCACTGAGCGATGTCTATGCAATGGGTGGGACCCCCTTTGCCTGTCTCAATCTTGTGTGTTTTCCTTCAGATAAGCTTGGTCCTGAAATTTTGGAAGGGATCCTTGCGGGAGCAATGGACCGGATCCAATCTGCAGGTGCAGTATTGTTGGGGGGACACAGTACCGAAGACGAGGAACCTAAGTTCGGTATGGCTGTAAACGGACTCGTTCATCCTCAAAAAATCTGGAAGAATGTTGGTGCCCTTGCTGGAGATCAACTGATCCTGACCAAACCCCTTGGCAGTGGAGTTTTGTTCAATGCCAATCTCAAGGGTTGGGTGTCTGGGAAGGCACTTGATGAATGCATCCGTCAGTTGGTCGAGTTGAATAAAACATCTGCTGAAATATTAAAAAAATATCAAGTTCATGCCGTAACCGATATTACCGGATTTGGTTTGGCAGGACACGGGTTGGAAATGGCGCAGGGATCTGGAGTTTCCTTTCAAATCAATGTCGAAAATCTTCCGGTTTTTGATGAAGCATTTCAGATGTACGAAAAGGGTGTCAGCACTGGTGTCAATTCCTCAAACCGTAAGCTGGTGGAAAATCATATTCACTATCAAGATTTCCTGCCTGCCTTTAAACAGGAAATTCTTTTTGATCCTCAAACAAGCGGTGGGTTGTTGGCCTCGGTCCCTCAACACCAGTCAGAGGAAATATTGAGAGAACTGCATCATTCTGGAATGGTTGAGGCGAGGGTCATCGGGAACGTCCATCCTTTCAAAAACAATCATATCGTTTTTACTTAATTCTTTTTTGTTGTGTGCTCTTCCCTGAGGATCTCAAAAGGTGAGGAGCGAGAACTGAAAACATCTTTTTCCACGATTCATTTATGAACAGTAGCCTTTTCTCGAAATTAAAATTACGTGGTCTTGAACTCGAAAACCGTATCGTTGTTTCTCCCATGTGCCAATACAGTGCAGTGGATGGAGTGATGAATGATTGGCACCTGATGCATCTGGGGAACCTTTCCGTTTCTGGGCCGGGTATGGTGATTGTCGAAGCCACTGGTGTTGAGTCACGTGGACGCATCACACCTGGTTGTGTAGGACTTCATAACGATGAACAGGAATCTGCTCAGAAACGGGTTTTGGATTTTTGTCGTCAATATGGTCAATCCAAAATGGTACTTCAACTGGCCCATGCTGGAAGAAAAGCCTCTACAAATCCTCCATGGAAAGGGGGCAAGCCTCTTAATACGGAGGAAGGTGCATGGAAAACGATTGCTCCTTCAGCAATCCCTTTTGATGAAGGTTGGCATATTCCTCGTGAAATGAGCCTGGAAGATCTTGAAACCGTTAAAACCGCCTTTGTTGATTCCACCCTGAGGGCTGAGCGGATAGGTTATGATGGATTGGAAATTCATGGTGCTCATGGCTACCTCTTGAGTGAATTTCTCTCTCCCCTGGCCAATCAGCGTCAGGATGAATATGGAGGTTCACTGGAAAACCGAATGCGGTTTCCCCTCGAAGTCTGTCAGGTGGTCCGTGATGCCTGGCCTTCCGAAAAACCATTGGGAGTGAGGATCTCTGCCTCTGATTGGGATGATGCTGGTTGGACCCTGGATGAGTCCGTCATTTTGGCGAAAGAACTGAAGAAACGTGGATGTGATTTTGTTGATTGTTCCTCAGGAGGGAACAGTCCTAGCCGTCCTCCAGTTGGTCCAGGTTTTCCTGGCTATCAGGTTCCCTTTTCTGAACGAATCCGAACTGAAGCGGAAATCCCCACCATGGCTGTTGGAATGCTCAGAAACTTCCAACTTGCTGAAGAAGTGGTGAATCAAGGAAAAGCAGATCTCGTCGCTCTGGGGCGAGGGATGCTATACGATCCACGCTGGGCCTGGCATGCAGCACATGAACTCGGGGCAGAAGCATCTTATCCAGGCCAATATGCCCGCTCTGAACCCTCAAAGTGGCCAAAGGCATTTTCAGAAAACAAATAAAATCCTGAAAAAATGCTTAGATGATTTTTCGTATTGTTTTACAAAATTAAGAGTTATTTTTTAAAGCGAATATCAAGAAACACACCTGTCTCAGTAACACTACTATCATAGTAACGGACTAATTTATTAACTTTAGACCAGGGTCGCTTATCCAGAAACGACTGTGGACAAATCCCTAACATCACAATAATCCCTCATTGTTTATCCATTTGATGAGGAGCCTTTTTTTATTATGGAACTTGGATTAGTTTCATTTTTTTTGGCTGCCCCTTCCGGGGAGTTTCTGAATTGATTTAGGTAGATATTGCTAGCTAGCAAACATGAAGAATATATTAACTCTAAAAAAGAAAAGCCTTGACAGAGTGAAGGCTTTACTAGATTTTTGTAAATCCTTTTGAAAATCCAAAAGGAATCAAAGGTTAATTATTAATCTCTAATGATGAGGAGGCTTTTATGAAAAAAAGCTATTCGAAGTTAACTTTATCCGTTGCAGTAGCCTTGGGCCTGATACTGGCTTTCGTAATGCCAGCACAGGCAAAAAAAATTAAATGGAAGATGCACAGTGCATGGGGAAGCAGTGTACCTCATCTGGGAACTTCTGCCGTAAGATTCTCAAAAAACATCAAGCGGCTCTCGGGTGGTAAATTCACAATGAAATTCTTTGAGCCGGGCGCACTGATCCCTGCGAACGAAGGGTTTGATGCCACCTCTAAGGGTTCAATAGAATCGGCTTGGACGACTGCTGGATACGATGTAGGGAAATACCCGGCATTGGCCTTTTTCACGGCGGTTCCTTTTGGCCCATCAGTGGGCGAATATTTTGCCTGGAAGAAATTTGGTGGTGGTGACGAAATCCAGCAGCGTATCTATGCCAAGCACGGAATCCATCAATTGGATTGCTTCGCTATTGGTCCTGAAACTTCTGGGTGGTTTAAAAATGAGATTACCGACCTCAGTCAACTTCGCGGTATGAAGATGCGTTTCTTTGGTCTCGGAGCACGTGTCATGCAGAGATTAGGCGTATCAACTCAGTTACTGGCTGGTGGTGACATCTTCCCTGCTTTGGAAAAAGGTGTTATCGATGCGACCGAGTTTTCGATGCCTGCCATGGATATCAAGTATGGTTTCTACCAGATCGCCAAAAATAATTACTTCCCAGGGTGGCACCAACAAGTGTCGGTAAGTCAATTGTTGATCAATAATGACAAGTGGAATTCTTTACCTGACCAGTTCCAGGCCATGGTCGAGATCGCCTGCGGTGACAGTATTCATAATACCTACTCAGAAACCGAGTATGTGAACCCCTTTGCCATGGTTGAAATGGGAGAGAAATATGGTGTAAAAACACGTCGTTGGAGAGACGATCAGATCGCCGAATTCGAAAAAGCCTGGAACGCTGTGGTTGCTGAAGATTCGGCTAAGGACCCTTTGTTCAAGGAAGTTAATGAAAGCTACTCCAAATTCCGCAAGGCCTACTCCAAGTGGGGAGCAGCTCAGTCTTTGAAGCCTACCTATCTTAAATAGCCATTCTGGTAGTGAGATAATTCAGCATAATTAATGACGACTGGAGCCCCTTTGGGACTCCAGTCGTTTCTTATTTTAATTTTAACAATTGCAGATAAGCGTCTGTATCTGTTGCTATTAGGATCCTACGAATGGAAACCATTCTAAGACCAGTGATACGAAATAAAGGTGCCACCATTGGCATAGTCCTACTGGTCATTGTCGGCTTAATATATAACTGGATTCTTGGCATGAACCCCGAGGAGCATGAGGAGTTTCTCGAAACCATCCAGGATTTCCTGCCGATCGTGATGTTTATTACCCTAGCAAGCCTGCTTTTCTCAGGATTCCCGGTTGCATTTATCTTGGGAGGACTTGCGTTACTCTACGGACTCATCGGCTATTACCTTGATGTTTTTTCTTTGATTGAGTTTTTCAACTTTATGCCTCGAATCTGGTTCCAGGGCGCAGAAAATTTAGTTCTGGTTGCAGTTCCTGCCTTCGTTTTTATGGGAGTCATGATGGAGCGCAGCGGGATTGCTGAAGACTTGTTATACTGCGTGCAGGTTCTGCTCAAGAATGTGGCTGGTTCATTGGCACTTGCCGTTACCATTATGGGCACCGTTTTGGCTGCTATGACTGGTATCATAGGAGCATCAGTCACCATGATGACAGCACTTGCGCTACCGACCATGCTTCGTCAGGGTTACAGCCATGCACTGGCATGTGGGACCATTGCTGCTTCGGGCACACTGGGAATCCTCATTCCGCCAAGCATCATGCTCATTATCATGGCGGATTTGATGGCCGTTTCCGTGGGAAATATGTTCATGGCAGCAGTTGTGCCGGGTCTTGTCCTTGCTTTTTTGTATATGGTTTATGTGGCGGTCTATTCGAAGCTTAACCCTGAGGTCGCACCTTCCCTTCCACCGGAACTCCTCTACGTTCCCAAAAAGGATTATCCGGGAATGATCTTAAAGAGCTTCTTACCTCCGGTATTGTTGATCTCAATGATCAAAGGCTCGATCCTGTTGGGTATCGCTACCCCGAGCGAGGCAGGTGCGGTTGGAGCCTTCGGAGTTCTTGTGCTGGCGATAGCCAATCGCAGGTTGACCTACGAAATGGTCCAAGGGGTGTGCCATACTTCCGCACGCACCATTTCAATGATCTTCTTCATTATCGTCAGTGCAACTTGTTTTGCTTATGTATACCGTTCTCTAGGTGGTGATGACATAGTAGAGCATCTCATCCTATCCTCAGGATTCGATTCGTGGGAACTGCTTATTTTGCTGATGGCGATAACTTTCATGTTGGGTTTCTTTCTCGACTGGATCGAGATTACCCTGATTGTATTGCCCGTTTTTGCACCCCTGGTTACCGGACTCGACTTCGGAGACCATATCGCAAAGAATGACATCGTTTTTTGGTTCTTGATCCTGATGGCGATTAACCTTCAGACCTCATTCCTGACACCCCCCTTCGGATTTGCATTGTTCTACATGAAAGGAATTGCCCCGAAGGAGGTGAAGATTCAGTCCATCTATAAAGGAATCATACCGTTCGTTATCCTGCAGCTTATCGGCCTGAGCATGGTAATGTGGAAACCGAACATAGCCTTGTGGCTGATGAAATCAGTTTATGATTATTGAACCTGTATACGAAATCCTTTGAGAGAATAAAGTGAATGAGACAAACCCAAAATCTGGTGTCGATGAAACCGCAGAATTGAAGGAACTACGTCGCTTATCAGCTGACGATTTGCCGGCTATTTTGCTTGTAAGTGAAAAGTTAAGACGCTTAGTCGACTGGCTCGGTCGATTTGGGTCGTGGTTCGCCATGCCTTTGATTCTGATCACGGCCTTCGATTTGTTCATCCGTAAGACTGGTAAGATTCAGGTCTGGCTGGTCGAGAATGTTAGTGATTTTTTTGGATCGACTCTATTACAGGAACTGGAGTGGCATTCGCACACGGTGCTCTTCACATTGGTCCTTGGTTTCGGCTATATTTGGAACACGCAGGTGAGAGTTGACTTGGTGCGGGAGACCCTGAGTTTTCGAAAGAAGGCCTGGATCGAGTTCATTGGCCTCACCATTTTTCTTATTCCATACACCTGTGTGGTGGTCTATTTCGCGATTGTTTATACCGTCGACTCTTGGGCCATCAATCGGGATGCTAATTGTGCATGGTATCAATGTGGTGAGATCTCTGCATCCTTAGTTGGGTTGTCTCATCGCTGGATTATCAAGTCCATCATGGTGATTGGCCTATTAGGTGCGGTGATCGCTGGTATCTCAGTATGGCTTCAAGTGGTCATGGTCCTGTTCGGCCCAAAGCACTGGCGCTATCCGCTGATGACCCTCGAATGGCCAGAGGAGAGTGGTGCCACGGTCGAAGGGAAGCAGAGGTTGGATCTGGAAACGGCCGAAGATCAACTTGAGTTGCGTGCAGCAAAGCAAAAAGAAGCAACACAGAAGGCTCAAGAGCTTGAGGGTTGATTTTTTTAAGAAGGGATGAACCGGGTCGGAGAAATCTGTAAATTTATACCTGGGAGATGGGATTTCGAAGATGATGATATTTGTGGACGAAATCTGAACCTTCTAAACAGTGACATGGCTTAGCTGAGATTGACGAACGGATGTCTTGGGATAAACATCTTAAAAAATATGTTTGGGACGATGCCAAGACACCCTATTTCGTGAATGTGGCCAAACTGAATAAGGTCCAAGCCGGGAACGAGATTTTTGTTTATGCAGTTTTCCTCGCCGTTCTATTTGCCGTAATCTCGGTTGTATCCCTTTCCGAAAATGCCCCACAAGGAAGATCCTATGCGGTATCGTTCTATGCCTTTTCTTTGGTGTGTTGTTCTATTTTACTCGGAATGACGAAACATTCCTATGCCGCATATTTTTGCACCTCCGCTCCACTTGCAGCACTATTATATTTTTTGGTTGAAGGATTTAGTTCTAGACTCGGTATGATCGACAAAATCCTGCTTTTTGCACTAATTTTTACTATATTTCTTTATTCCTTGAGGGTTATCACCATCGCGAAAACCTATGACAGGATGCCGGATTCGTCGAAGGAGGAATAGCCCTTTTGCTGGTCATACGAAGTTTGCGAGGGGACATTCCAGTATAGTTGAAGGGTTTTTCTTAAATGAGAGTTTGGTGACCGTGTCAGGATCATAGTAGGAGATCAATGATGGTTGACGATGACCGCTTTGCGAGAGGATTTCTGGAAAGAATCAGCGCCGTTAGAATTTTTCGAGTTCACGTTTTTACTTATGTTTTGTTCAACGGTTTATTTATCCTGATTGATTTTCTAACAGCGAGTTCAGGGTGGTTCTTTTGGCCCATGCTTGCTTGGGGGATTGGGCTAACCATTCATTGGCTTTACTTCAAAAGCATCAACATCGACGAAGAATGGGTTGAACAAAGGACTGAAGATGTCCGTTTAATGGCCTATGATGCTGGTCACATTGAAAACATCGAGAAACGATACTTTGGTGCATCGGAACCTTCGGCTCGGTGAAAAAAAGATTTCGAAGCTAAGATTCTTCTGCATTTTAAATTTTCTTTGGGGCCACTGATTCTAATCTCACCCATCCTCATATATAGTCATCATATAATTTATGCATTTGCTGTAATTCTGCCAGTTTAAGTTTTTTTTAACTTCAGCAATTATTTGTTCCTTAATTTACATATTCCTGTTGAACACCAATGGAACAAGAGCTGTTTTGCGATTTCTAAGATCAGGCTTTTTCATTAAATATCATTTTGATAAGCTTCCGTTTCAGTCAAATTAAATAAAAATACCAATTTCCCCTTCCCTTCAGGAGTTTCATTGATCAAGGATCCCCCCCTTCTCAAGATCCGTCGTTTTTCACGAACATTCGAATTGGAATCCCTGGCCTCCATTCAAGGGGTTCCACTTGGGTTCCTGGTTGATGCCATGGACGGTCGAGGCGCCTTGAATCATCAGATCAGGCTTTTGGAGGGTTTGCCTGAGGACAGTAAACTTTTTGGACTGGCCTTGACCTGTGATTGTGGTCCAGGGGATAATCTTGGACTGTTCGGGGCCGTTGCCGAAGCTCAACCTGGTGATGTGATTGTTGCTGCTACGGACGCTTTTGAAGGCACCTGCCTCACCGGAGACCTGCTGATGGGGATGGCCAGGAATCGAAAAGTGGCAGGTCTGGTCACGGATGGGTTGGTCAGAGATGCGTCTGGCATCAAAGAGGTTGGGCTGCCCGTTTTTTGTCGTGGAATCACTCCCAATTCCCCGGTTCGCAATGGCCCCGGATCAGTTGGATTCCCAGTGGTCTTGGGGGGAGTCCGTGTCGAATCTGGAGACATCATTGCTGCAGATTCTGAAGGAGTGGTCGTTATCCCCAAGCACCAACTGCCTAAAGTCCTTTCACGAATTCCTGAAATACAGTTAGCTGAAAGCAAAACCGAAGATGCCGTTGCCAAGGGAATGGAACTTCTGGATTCCGTCAAGGAACTGTTGGAATCCGATCAGGTCGAATATTTTAACGAAAACGACCTTCCCAAAGATAACTGAAATATCCTTGATTAATTTTTTCCGGCTCTCAGTTTTGTGAGTTCTTCTTCCGCAAAATCAGACCTGATTTTTCCTAGTTCCACCAGACGTTGTGCCAGTTGATCCACCTCATCTCCCATGGCCCCAACCATCATCGCGATGTTTTTCGAATGGAGAGCCATGTGCCCTTTTTGAATTCCAGTGGTGGCCAAGGCCTTGAGTGCTGAAAAATTCTGAACCAATCCAACCGCTGCCATCACCTGAGCAAGTTTTTCAGCTTTTTGAGTCTTTAATATTTTTAATGAGATCTTAGCCATGGGATGCACCTTGGTTGCACCTCCAATGAGTCCAACGGCCATGGGCATCTCCAGCATTCCGACAAGGTTTCCATTTTGATCGCACTCCCATCGGCTTAGACTTGAATACTGTCCTGAACGGGCAGCATAGGCGTGAGCTCCTGCCTCCAGGGCACGGGTGTCATTGCCTGTTGCAAGAGCCACTGCTGAAACTCCGTTCATGATGCCCTTGTTATGGGTGGCAGCCCGGTAGGGATCTGCTTCAGCAAACCAGGAAGCCGCCAGCATATCGTCTCGCACTTTCTCTCCTCCGATGTCTTCAAGCTTCCATACCGCTCTCGCCCGGGCGAGTCTTCGGTCGGCAAGATTTGAAAGGATCCTCAGATTGACTCTGCCTCCGGTCCAGTTTTCGATTTCCGGAGCCAATCCTTCCGCCATGCTGTTGACTGCATTTGCCCCCATAGCATCCCGTGTATCGACCACGAGATGTGCGATCACCATCGTACCTCCACGGGTTTCAAGAATTCGTACTTCCAAGTCCCGGAAGCCACCTCCGTTTTCCAGAAGAAGCGGATCGATGGCATCACAAATTTTCCCGATCTGGTCTTTTTTTTCGAGAAGGATCTGCCTTGCCTGATGGGGGTGGGGCAATCCGAGCAATTGAATCTGGGCAATCATTTCGGTTCCGGAAACCGAACTGAAAACTCCTCCAGAGGAACGACACTGTTTGGCAGCGTTGCATACCGCAGCGATCACTGAAGACTCTTCGGTTGCCATCGGTACCAGCATTTCCTGTCCGTCTAGGATCAGGTTTGTGGCAACCCCGAGGGGGATTCCCATCACCCCGATGACGTTTTCCACCATCCCGTTAGCGGTCTCACTCTGAAGGTTACCGAACTCCTTAAGGCATACTAAATCTTCTGACTCGAGTCCTGTGATTTCTGAAATTCGCTGCAACCGTTCTTCAACGGACAGTCGATGAAAACCCTTTAAACCCTGCTGATTTGGACTCATTTATATGAAATGGATAAAGATGATTTGGAATTTAGGGCATGGCCCCAAGACTATTCAAGAATATTTCTGCGATAAGCTCCTGTGGATCTTCCGGATCCCTGAGGCGAATCTGAGAACCCTGTGAAGCAAATGCATTCTGGTAAATGGGCAGGCCCGATCAGATTCTAGAGAAAAAGAAAAAGGGGGTTCCTAGAGTGATTATTTCTGATGTCATTTTGATTTTCAAATTCATTTGTTATTTGGGAATATCTGGATCAAGGTATCTCAACCTTTGTTAGCCTTAATTTTTTCGAGATCTCTCTATTTACTAAGATGCTAACTTCAGAATCTTGACATCATCTTCTGGTATGGACTTTCAATTTGCCTCCTATTCAGATCTCCAAGATAAAACGGTTCTCATTACCGGAGGAGGCTCTGGAATTGGTGCTGCTTTTGTTGAAGCATTCGTGCTGCAAGGCAGCCGAGTTGCTTTTATTGACATTCAGAATGAAGTGTCCCAAGGACTGGTTGAAAGTCTTTCGGAACAAGGTCCAGAACCACTCTTCTTGAATTGTGATGTTACTGACATAAAAGCCTTGAAGCAGGCAATTCTCACAGTCGAAGAAGAATTAGGAACAATCGGGGTGTTGATCAATAATGCCGCCAATGATGAAAGGCATGATCCGGAAGACGTCAGTCCTGAATATTGGGAAAAGAGGTTAAAACTCAACCTCAACCATCATTTTTTTGCAGCTCAGGCGGTGCAACCCAAGATGGCTGAAGCAGGAGGAGGTTCGATCATCAACATGGGCTCGATCAGTTGGCACATGGCTTTGGAATTCATGCCTGGTTACACCTCATCCAAGGCTGCCATCGAAGGTCTTACAGTAGGTCTGGCTCGGGCATATGGGAAAGATCGTATTCGTGTTAATTGCATTATTCCTGGTTCGGTCCGTACTCCCCGTCAGGTGAAGGAAATCTTGACTCCAGAATATGAGAAGTTCATCACCGACAAGCAATGTCTGCCGGATCAGATTCTCCCTGAAGACATTGCACAATTGGCTCTTTTTTTGGCATCTGACGCGGGGCGTATGTGTACCCGACGCAATTTTTTCATGGATGCCGGCATCGGAGCCTGAATTTAAGTAAGATCCCATGAAGAAGATACGCTGGGGAATCCTCAGCAGTGCTAAAATTGGTACCGAAAAAGTCATTCCTGCGATGAAGCAAAGCGGGACGGGAGAAATTCAGGCACTTGCCAGCCGTAGCCACGAGACAGCCAAAAAAATTTGTGGTGAGCTAGGTATCCCAAAGTCTTACGGATCCTATGAGGAATTGCTGGCTGATCCGGAAATCGATGCGGTATACAACCCCCTTCCGAATCACCTCCATGTCCCTTGGACGATTGAGGCAGCACGTTCAGGAAAGCATGTGCTCTGCGAAAAACCGATTGCCTTGGATGCGGAAGAAGCCACTCAATTGCTGGAAGTTCAAATAGAAACCGGGGTTCTGATCCAGGAAGCCTTCATGGTCCGTGATAATCCGCAGTGGCACAAGGTTTGTGAAAAGATTCAGGATGGAGAGATTGGGGAGTTGAGAGCAATTCAATCAGCTTTTTCCTACATGAACCGTGATCCGAACAACATACGTAACATGGCTGATATTGGGGGTGGAGGTATTTACGACATCGGATGCTACCCAGTCTTCATTAGCCGCATGCTTTTTGGTGAAGAACCGCTCGAGGTTACAGCACTGATAGAGAAGGATCAGGATTTCAAAACGGACCGTTTGGCTTCAGGAATGATGAAGTTTCCATCGGGTCAGTCCAGTTTCCTCTGTAGTACCCAACTGGTTCCCTATCAACGTGTACAGGTTTTTGGAACAAAAAAAAGAATTGAGGTCGAGGTTCCCTTCAACGCACCGAACCAGATGCCATGCCGTGTTTTTCTGGACGATGGTTCTGCCAATCATGGGCGATTCAAACTTATTGAAGACCTGCCTGTCTGTGATCAGTACACCAAACAGGCCGAAGCCTTCGAAAACAAAATCCTATCAGGAAGCATCGACAATTCCCCCCTTCAAGATGCCATTTCCAATATGGTCATCATCGACGCCCTCTACCGATCTGGAAATACTGGTCAACTAGTTAATATTTAGTCCGACTCTATATTTCTCTTAAGATATTAGATTTTTTTCTATTGAAAAAAACTCTTTTTGTGTACAGTAGCTTCAACAATTTAATTCACTTCTTGGGATAAATCCTGATCAAAATTAATATTGTCTTTGATTTAAAATCCTAATATATAACATATAATGTATGATATTGAGGACAAAAAATCAGAAAAATAAATTATAAAAATCATGTCCACCATCACCGAACTTATTACCTATCGCTCCGAAGAACACCCGAACCTGCTATGGCTTGAAGTAAACACAAAGGATGGGGTCACAGGGCTTGGTGAAACTTTTTTTGCTGCAGAAGCTGTAGAAGCGTATATCCATTCGAATTTGGCTCCGATGGTTCTTGGCCTTCCTGCAGAAGACATCGAGTTGGTTCATCATAAGTCGAGGCCATATGTTGGGTTTGTTGGTGCAGGGATGGAACTTCGGGCCCGTTCTGCACTGGATATTGCTCTCTGGGATGCTCTAGGGAAATCAGTCAATCTTCCCTTATCCATTTTGCTTGGAGGCAGGATCCGTCATCAAATTCCTGTGTACAACACCTGTGCAGGGAACCGTTATGTCCGTGGTCCCAAAGTAGGAAGCACCGACAACTTCGGCCTGGACAAACCTGTAAAGCAAGAAGAGTTTGATGATCTGAACAGCTTTCTCAATGATCCTGTTTCACTTGCAGCCAGTTTGCTGGAAATGGGGATTGATTCGATGAAAATCTGGCCCTTCGATTATGCCGCTGAAGCAACTCAAGGTCAGTTTATTGGCCCTTCTGAACTGGCAAAAGCACTCAAACCCTTTGAACTGATCAAGAAAAAATACGGCGACAAAATGCAGTTGAGTGCGGAGCTCCATGGGATGTGGAACCTGCCAGAATCTCTGATCATCTGTCAGGCTCTTGACGAAATAGGAATGCGATGGATCGAAGATCCAGTCTTTCTAACGAATGCAGACGGTGTTAGAGAGCTCAAAAGGGCTGTCCGTTCCAGAATCGCACTGGGAGAAACTCGGGGAGGAGCGGATGATTTCAAGATTTTCCTCGACACAGGTGCCCTTGGGCTTCTCATTCTGGACCTGGGATGGTGCGGAGGGTTAACCGAAGCACGTCGATGTGCAGCTTTGGCAGGAGCGTATCAAACTCCTGTTGCTGCTCATGACTGTAATGGGCCTGTGGTCCTGACAGCATCAGTCCATTTCTGTCAATCCACGAAAAATGCTTATGTCCAGGAAATCGTGAGGGCATTTTATTATGGCTGGTATGATGAAATCGTCACCCAACTCCCTCCCATCAAGGAGGGGAAAATCACCGTCCCGGAAGGACCAGGACTGGGACTGGAACTTCTGGACGACTTCAAAAAAAGAAAATCAACCTTTTCAAGGAAGAGCAACAAAATTGGTTGAATTCTTACTTGATTCGATCAAAACGATTATTTTCAGAGAGGAGTTGCCTATGAGGAAATAAATATACTCAGCAGAAATTCATATTAACTCAATCATTTCAAGGAGATTTATGTATAAATGGATGAAAAATATTTTTATCGTAACATTCCTTCTGGTTTCGGCAGGGATGGCCTATGGCAATGATTACAGCTGTGACAAACATTTTATTTTCTTCCCGGGAGGTCCTGAAGGAGGTCCTTTTGGAACGGTGGTCTACAATGGCGCAGTGGCTGCTGCCGAACACACCGGTTGTAAAGTAGATTATTATTGGTCGAACTGGAATCCGGAGATCATGATTCGGCAGTTCAAAGAAGCGGTAGCTTTGAGACCAGACGGCATCGCCATCTACGGTTTTCCGGGAGATGAAGCGATGAGACCCATCATTAAAGAAGCCTATCGCAATGGGATTGCCATTACCACGATGAACACTCCGCTACCCAAGCTTGAAGCGGAATTCAAAACAAAGGGTTTCGGTTATGCGGGAGCTGTTCTTTATGACGCCGGATTCAATTTGGCTCAGGAAGGCGCCAAAGTCTGCGGCCTGAAAGCAGGAGACAAAGCCTTTGTTTGGGGCCTTCTCAGCATGCCGAACCGTGGAGACCGAACCAAAGGTGTGGTGGATGGATTGGAGAAATTGGGCATCAAGGTGGTTTATCAGGAAATCAGCGACAAAGTGAATTCCGATGCATCCCAGGGTACCCCAGTATACGTGGCGACCTACTCTTCAAATCCGGACATCAAGATGGCAGTCACGGATCATGGAGGGTTGACGGCAAGTCTACCCACTTACATGAAGGCCGCTGGACATGGAACCGGGGAAGTCTGCGGAGCCGGTTTCGACCTTTCTCCTGCAATTACGCAGGGGATCAAGGATGGATACATTGATATCGTGATCGACCAACAGCCCTTCATTGAAGGCTACATTCCGATCATCCAGCTTTACCTGACAACCAAATATGGTTTTGCAGGATTGAACATGGATACCGGAGCCGCATTTGTGACCAAGAGCAACATCGACCTAGTTGCTCCTCTCGCTGCTAAGCAGATCCGATAACTTCAAAAGGGTCTGCGAAAGCAGGCCCTCCCACCATGCAAAACCAAGAATTACTAAAACTGGACGGGATCAGTAAGGCCTTCGGAAAGATGGAGGTTCTTTCGGGAATCAATTTTACCATCATGACGGGTGAGGTCGTTGCCTTGGTTGGAGACAACGGTGCGGGCAAATCAACACTGATCAAGATCATTACGGGCGTCCACAAGCCCACAACGGGTGAAATTTTCTTCAAAAATCAAAAAACCAAAATTAAGTCCGTTTCCCATTCCAGGTCGATAGGGATTGAAGCGGTTTATCAAGAACGTGCCCTTGCCGATCAGCAGGAATTGTACAGAAATATTTTTGCCGGAAGAGAAATCACTCATTTTTGGGGTTTTATGAATATCCAGAAGGAAAAAGAGGAAACAGAAAAAATCCTCAAAAACACCATCGGATTCACTTCAAAAGCGATTACGATGAATTCCACCGTTGAAAATCTATCTGGGGGTGAAAAGCAGGGAATTGCTTTTGGAAGATCTCTGTATTTTGATGCAGATTTGATCATCTTGGATGAACCAACTATGGGCTTGTCATTGCAGGAAACTGAAAAAGTGCTTGGATTCGTAAAAGGTCTAAAGAATAAAAATAAATCAGCAATATTCATTGATCACAATATTTTCCATGTCTACGATGTCGCAGACCGGTTCATCATTCTTGATCGGGGAAAGGTCATGGGGCAATTTAAGAAAGAAGAAATATCACAGAAAGAACTGATGGATAAGATGATCAGTCTTCACCATTCTGGTAATTTTTAGCAATTCGAGCCATGACCCCTTTTTCAAGTGAATTCTTCAAATATTATCGGTTACAGGTCAGCATTTTTTCGATCCTGGTGGGATTGGTGATCATTTATGTGGTCGGAAATCCATTAGCATTTACTTCATTCCCATTGTATCGGGCATTCATGTCGACGATGCCCTTTTTTGGGATCATCGCCATTTCAGCGACTCTTGTCATCACCCTGGGTGAAATCGACCTTTCATTTCCTTCTGTAGTTGGAATCACTTCCCTGATTTTCGGTTCTGCGCTAGTTGAAACGGAGTCTTTTTTCATCGCGTTCATTCTGAGCGTATCAGTTGGAATGTTTGCTGGACTGATCAATGGTTTACTTGTTACAAAGGTTGGCATTCCTTCCATCGTTGCGACGATTGGCACCATGTTTTTCTGGAGGGGGTTGGTCAATGTAATTGCTAAAGGAAAGGGAATTGCCATCACACTGGTAGAAGGCTCACTGCACCATAAGATATTTGTAGGAAGGCTTTTTGGTTATATTCCGGCACAATTCATCTGGTTCATCATCACTGCAATTGTGATCGGTGTTATCTACCGAATCCATACTTTTGGCAATCATGTCCATTTCGTGGGAGACAATCAGGAAAGTGCAAGGATGATGGGGATTAACGTCGACAGGGTCAAAATCATCGCTTTTGTTCAATTAGGGTTTTTTGCATCGTTCGCTGGCATTTTCACAATGTATGAAATGCTCTATTTCTGGCCCTCACAGGGATCAGGTTTGCTGATGACAACACTGGCCGCAGTATTTGTAGGCGGGACATCTGTCTTTGGAGGAAAAGGAACCATTTTCGGAACGTTTATCGGAGTCCTGATTATAGGGTCCCTGGAAGCAGGAATTATTGCAGTGGGGCTTTCGGGTTTCTGGGTCCAGTTCATCTATGGTTTGATGATCACACTATCAGTTACCGTCTATGCTTTTTTATTGAAAAAGAAAACCTGATCAGGACTTGATAAACAAATAAGTTAAAGACTGTTCCAAGTAAAATCTTTTCCCAGGTGAAATCCAATAAATAATCCAACTCGAGGAGGGGATATGAGATTGACCGATGAAATTGCAATCATAACTGGTGGAGGTCAGGGAATTGGAGAAGCGATTGCTCGCCGTTTTGCCAACGAGGGCGCAAAAATCGTAATCGCTGAAATTAATGGCGAAACAGGAGAAAAAGTTGCCTCAAGTATTAACAAAGAAGGTGGTAGAGCGATTTCAATTCCTACGGATGTCAGTGACTCAAAAGCTGTTGACTTGATGGTTGAAAAAACACTAGACCAACTTGGTAAACCAACCGTTCTGATCAACAATGCAGGAATCGCTGTATTCGGCCCTCCTTTGGAAATTACAGATGAGGACTGGAAGAAATGTTTTTCTGTGGATCTTGATGCGGTTTGGTATTGTTCTCGAGCGGTATTGCCTCATATGCTTGAAAGCTCGCATGGAAGCATTGTCAATATCGCTTCTGTTCATTCTTTCCAAATCATCCCACACACCTTTCCTTATCCTGTAGCGAAACATGCCGTGGTAGGTTTGACGCGTTCACTGGCTGTTGAATATGCTCCTAAAGGAATTCGGGTCAACTCAATTTGTCCGGCATATATATTTACTCCCATCAATGAATGGTATTTCAATAAGTTCCCTGATCCTGAAGCAAAAAAAAGAGAAACGGAACAACTGCATCCTGTAAAAAGGCTCGGCAGCCCTGACGAAGTTGCTAATGCCGCACTGTTCCTGGCTTCCAGTGAAGCAAGTTTCATCACAGGCGAAAGCATGATGGTTGACGGAGGGATATCCCTTTTGATCCATGATGAGGTTTAAGTTCTCGAAAATTTTCATGAGGATGAATCAAAATGATCATCGAGGCCGTAGACCTGTTTTACCTCTCTATGCCAGAAATTACCAATGAGGTTGATGGCAGCCAAGACGCACTTCTAGTCAGAGTTTCTGGCAGCGGACTGACAGGGTGGGGAGAATGCGAAGCGTCTCCCCTGACTTCAATTGCAAATTTCATCTGCCCAAAATCACATGGTGCAGCCCACCCGGTAAGCTATTCAGTTCTTGGGCAGGAACTAAATTCTCCTCAAGATATTGTTCGAATTTCAAATGAAGTCCGTGAAAAAAGTCTGACTATTCTGCAGACCCCTCATACGTTTTCCGGGATAGAAATAGCTCTTTGGGATTTACTCGGAAAATATCTGGAAGAGCCTGTCTATAAAATGCTTGGATTTGACAAAACATACTCCAAAACCCCTTATGCCTCTCAGCTTTTTGGAACCACTCCTGATGAAACTTATGAAAAGGCAAAATCCTCGCTTAAAACCGGATACAGGGCAGTAAAATTTGGGTGGGGTAAATTCGGAATTGATTTGAATGAGGATCAAAAACACATCGAGGCTGCAAGAGAAGGCCAAGGTAAAGAATGCAAATTGATGGTCGATGTTGGTTCGGTTTGGAAAGAAGATTTGAATGAAGCTTCAAGCAGGTTGGACATGCTAGAGAAAGCAGGTGTCCAATGGCTTGAAGAACCTTTCTATACCGACAGTTTTTCAGCATACAAAGGTTTGTCACAATCCACGAAAGTGCCATTGGCTGGTGGGGAGGGTTGCCACAACCCATTGATGGCGAAAAACATGATCGATTTTTGCGGGTTGGGATTCATTCAAATTGATAGTGGGATAATCGGTGGAATAGGTTCCGCAAAAGAAGTGGCGGATTATGCCGTATCGAGAGACGTTCAATTCGTCAATCACACATTCACGTCCCACCTCGCTTTTGTATCCTCGATACTACCCTATTGCGGGTATGAAGATTTCATTTTTTGTGAATATCCGGTTCAGCTAAAACCATTGGCATGGGACATCACCATTGAACACATCCAATTAAATGATGAGGGAAAAATTGACATTCCTGAAAAAACAGGACTTGGCATTGAGGTGGATGTGGAGGGCATCAAACCTTACCTTTCTATGGTGAAAATTGAATTAGATGGCAAGGAGTTTTATCAGACACCTTCTTTATGAATTAATCAAACAAAGCTAAAGGAAGACATGACAACTGCAGAATGTATTTTTGATAGTCGTGACCATCTTGGAGAAGGAATTTTGTGGGATGACAGGGCTCAGGCTCTGTATTGGCTTGATGTCCCCATGCCTTCCAAACTTCATCGCTTGTTTCCAGATTCTGGAAAGCATGAATCCTGGGATATGCCTGAAATGATCACTTCCATGTCAATCAGGGAACAGGGGGGACTTCTTATAGCCTCCCATCATGGTTTGAACCATTTTAATTTTAACGATGAAGGGCTCGTTCGCTTTTTTGAACCTGAAAAAGACCAACCTGGGAACCGTTGCAATGATGGTGCATCAGACCGCAAGGGGAGATTCTGGTTTGGTACCATGCAGAATAATATTTCTTCTGAATCAACAAATATCGCATTGGAAAAAAGCAGTGGCTCCCTCTACCGTTACGATCCGGACAACAGTCTTCACGTAATGGAATCAGGAATCGGAGTTTCCAATACTCTGGCATGGAGTCCACAAAACGATATTCTTTACTTTACAGACACGCTCACAGGATGGATCTGGGCTTATGATTATGATCATGAATCAGGAAGTATCAGTAATCGGAGGAATTTCGCCCAGTCTGACCGCGGTTATCCGGATGGCTCAACAGTAGATGCTGAGGGAGGGCTTTGGAGTTGCAGGTGGGAAGGAGGGTGCGTTATTCGGTTTGCTCCTGACGGTAGCATTGATCAGGTGGTTGAAGTCCCTGTGCAGCGTGTGACAAGTTGTACTTTTGGAGGAAAAAATCTTGATACGCTTTACATAACTACAGCACGTTGGGACATGACTGAAAAGGAGATTTCAGAGGACCCTACTGCGGGTAGTCTTTTTGCTGCGGTACCAGGAGTAAGGGGTTTGCCAGATTCAAGATTTGCTGGTTGATTTGATTTTCATGAAATGGTTCATTTTTAACTTAAAACAAGAACATCCATGCTAAATCAAGATCAGATTAATCAATATCGTGAACAGGGGTTTACGGTCTTTCCAGATTTCCTGGATTCGAAACAAGTTCAGGAATTCAAGGAAGAAACAGAATCGCTGACCTCAGGGAACACTTTAAAAAATCATGATGTCTCCAAAATGGAAATGGAGAAGGATCAAGTTCCAGAAGGAACCAAAGTTCGCAGGCTTTATGAGCCCTGTACCTATTATCCGGTTTTCCGGGATTATTCAGAATCTCCCAAAATGCTTGAATGCATTGAGTCTCTTATAGGCCCCAACATCATTTGTCATTATAGTAAACTCAATATGAAACCTCCAAAAATCGGAGCTATTGTAGAGTGGCATCAGGATTTATCTTACTATCCTTTGACTAATAGAGATTCACTTGCAGTTTTACTGTATCTTGATGATGCAACCAATGAAAATGGATGTCTGAAGATCCTTCCTAATTCCCACAAAGAACCTTTAATGGATCATTCAAAAGATGGACTGTTTCATGGGTTGATTACTGAGGATTTTGATACGAGCAATTCAATTGATATTGAGGGAAAAGCTGGAACAGCCATTTTTATGAATTGTATGACGCCTCATTCCTCTAATCAAAATAGATCTCCTTTCCCAAGACGTACATTAATTGTGAGTTATCGTTCATCAGATGCTTATCCTATTTTAATTAATAATAGAGATAAAACTCCTGAAAAATTTGCAAGATTGGTCAAAGGGAAGGAGTTAAGTAATGCACGATTTACCATGGATTATTTTCCCATACCTAAATATAGAGAGGATTTAATCTCTCTCTACCAATTGCAGGAAAAGGCGAGGAATGGTGCTTTGTAATTCATTAAATTGACTGAAATATCCTGGTTTTATTGTAGTAAAAAGTACTATTTGGATATTCAGAATTCTTTTAGCATCCTCTAGTTGAGATTTATTTTAAATGTTCCGAGTGAAAATTAATGTGATCTCGGATAAATGATGCAATAAAATAGTAACTATGATCATAACCTTCCTGCATGCGGAAGGTGGCAGGATAATTTCTGCTGGCACAGGTTGCTTCAAATTGTTTGTAGCTCAATTCCCTCTCCAGGAAATCATCGGCTGATCCCTGGTCGATCAGCATCGGAATACTCATTTCACTGATCTTCATCAGTTCATTGGCATCGTGTTTCTGCCATTCTTCCCGATTCTCACCCAAATAAGCAGTAAAGACCTTCTCTCCCCAGGGACAGAGAGTGGGAGCACAGATGGGTGCAAATGCTGAAACAGAGCGGAAACGCTGCGGATTTTTCAACGCGAGTGTCAAGGCACCGTGCCCTCCCATCGAATGTCCGAAGATTCCCTGACGATCTTCCTGAATTGGAAAATGTTCTTGAATCACTTTTGGTAATTCCTGGATGATATAATCCTCCATCCGATAGTGAGTAGACCATTTTTCCTGGGTTGAATTGATGTAGAAACCGGCTCCGGTTCCCAGGTCGTAATCTTCATCTTCTCCATCAATGCCAGCCCCGCGTGGGCTGGTATCCGGAGCTACGAGCATCAGTCCATGTTCCGACGCGAATTGCTGTGCCCCGGCTTTGGTGATGAAGTTTTCATGGGTGCAGGTCAGTCCAGAAAGCCAATACAACACCGGCACCTTTCCCGATTCTGCTTGTGGTGGAAGGTAGACTGAACATTTCATGATGCCACCACAGCTTTCGGAAGAGTGGCTGAACATTTTTGTCCATCCTCCGAAAGATCGGTTCGAAGCAAAGATTTCCATAACCGGATTGAATTAAAGTTTTGTGTGGAAATTAAAAATGAATGACGGATCGGATACTCTTGCCTTCATGCATCAAATCAAACGCTCTATTAATGCCTTCTAGAGGCATCGTATAAGTGATGAATTCATCAACCTTCAGTTCCCCACGCAGGTATTGTTCCACGTAGCCTGGAAGCTGCGAGCGCCCTTTGACCCCGCCGAAGGCAGAGCCTTTCCAAACCCTTCCAGTGACCAGTTGAAAGGGACGGGTGCTGATCTCCTGGCCTGAACCAGCAACTCCAATGATCACCGATTCCCCCCACCCTTTATGGCAGCATTCCAATGCGGAGCGCATCAAATCCACATTGCCTACACATTCGAAAGAATAATCGACTCCTCCATTGGTCAGTTCGATGACCACTTCCTGGATCGAAGCATCATGATCCTTGGGATTGACGAAATCAGTAGCACCCAGCGAGCGAGCGAATTCCTCTTTATCCGGGTTTACATCAATTGCGACGATTCTTTTTGCTCCAGCCATGACCGCACCTTGAATGGCTCCAAGCCCGACTCCACCAAGACCAAAAATGGCGACCACCGAACCTGGCTCGGCCTTCGCGGTATTTAGAACGGCTCCTATCCCTGTAGTGATTCCGCATCCCAAGAGGCAAACTTTTTCCAAAGGTGCTTCAGTGCTGATTTTTGCCACTGCGATTTCAGGAAGTACGGTGTACTCAGAAAAAGTGGAGGTACCCATGTAGTGGAAAACTTGTTTGCCTCCAGATGAAAACCGTGAAGTCCCATCGGGCATCAACCCTTGTCCCTGAGTGGAACGAATGGCTTGGCAAAGGTTTGTTTTTCCTGAGGTACAGAAATTACATTTCCCGCATTCAGGAGTATAGAGTGGGATGACCTGATCTCCGACGGAAACTGAATTAACTCCAGAACCGATTTCTTCAACAACGGCGCCTCCTTCATGGCCTAGTACGGAAGGGAAAATGCCTTCAGGATCTGCTCCAGAAAGTGTGAAGGCATCGGTATGACAGACTCCGGTTGCGACATTTCGTATGAGTACTTCACCTTCTTTGGGGCCTTCCAGATCAATTTCCATCACTTCAAGAGGTTTGCCTGCTTCCCAGGCAACAGCAGCACGTGTCTTCATAAAATTCTTTTCAGGTTTAGGTTGAGATTTCGTTCCAGGTTTGCCTTAGCCATTTGACACAGGCCAACGAATTTTCAAAAATCGAATACTTAGCACCACCTCCATAGTCTGGATGCGGTATGAACTCAGTGGAGATCGTACTGAGCCTGCTTTCAGAATTCGATGAATGGTAATGCATCAATTGTCTTAAAACTTCTTTCCATGGCTCCAAGAGCGATTCATCCCATTCGCTGTGCCATTGACCAGGTTCAGGTTCTATAAAAGGATACTGAATTCCGCGGCCCATGGTGTCTTTGGGATGTTGTGAAACAAGTCCTTCAAGGCTTGGGTGATGCTGCCATACATTTCTCGGATTGTTTGGCACCGCAGCTCGTGCGTGACAGTGCCTGACAAAACCACGCTGGATCCACTTTCCACATACATGGTCTTCCTGGAAAGGGTCGAGGATTAATTCTCCTTTTTCAATCGATTCACGAATATTGAAAACTTCCTGTTCACGAGGATTGTCGATTTTGAAAATGACGTGCGAGTGATCTAAGGTCATAAGGAAGGGGATGCCTCGTCGTTCTACAAGATCGGCTACTTTTTCAATTCGGCGAAAATCTTCCGACCACATGTTGACATGCACCTCAAAAGTTGGACGGCATCCGCTTTCCTCTCCTATTTCATAAGCTTTTAGGTAGATTTCCGCGACCTGCTCGTCGCTCACCAAAGAACCATCCGCATGGTCCATGATGATTTGTGTGTTGTGGACAAGGCTACCGAGACGAGCACCGAGACGAAGGTTTTCCATCAGCAATTCCTCATCTCTGCCAAGTACATAAAACCAACCCCCTGCGAGGATCGGCAGTTCGTACTTTTCGCTGCAACGATGGTATTCGTTCTCCAACTCCTTAGGAGGCGTCTTGTCAAAATAATCGTATACCCCCGATTCCTTAACCATCTTAAATTTGGTTTCCAGTGGAATCTGCGGGTCGATGTCGGTGTGCATCACCCCACTTTCGGTAATACCAAAGAGTAGATCGGTTCCCATTGTAATTTTATGAAATCAAGAAATAGTATTTATTGCGGCAATGTAACATTTGGAAGAATATCAGACAAGAGCATGAACCATTTCCGTTAGAGAAGCCCGCGTTTTGCGAGGTTTCGCATCAAGGCCCCGGTTCCGAAAGTCCATGGAGGGATTTGATCGCATGTATTGACACGATTGATCAGGGAACCAAGCAGGGGGGTTTGGATGCAGACGGTGTCGCCGACCTTGTGAGTGAATCCCTGGCCTGGTACATCTCGGTCCTGGATTGGGGCGAACATGGTGCCAAGGAAGAGCATCATGCCATCCGGATATTGATGATGTTTACCGCTACAGTGTTGGACCAGTTCTAGAGGGTCCCGGCTGATTTGTTTCATGTTACTGATTCCTTCGAGTCTGAACCCCTCGGGTCCATTGACGGTTAGGCTGATATTGGCCTGACGGATATCGTCGAGGCTGAATTCCTCATCGAACAACCGTATGAAGGGGCCGATTGCACAGGATGCATTGTTGTCCTTGGCTTTGCCGAGAAGAAGGGCACTGCGTCCTTCAAAATCCCTCAGATTGACATCATTGCCGAGAGCAGCACCAGCAACCTTGCCCTTGGAATTAACTGCCAGTACGATTTCCGGTTCAGGATTGTTCCAGTGTGATCCTGGATGGATTCCGACTTCCGCCCCTGTTCCTACGGCAGACATGGGCTGGCTTTTGGTGAAGATTTCGGCATCAGGACCAATGCCGACTTCCAGATACTGGGACCAGGCACCCTGTTTGAGCAGAACCTCTTTAACCTTCATTGCAGAATTAGAACCCGGTTGGATGTCAGCTAGGTTGTCGCCGATCAGTCCGCTGATCTGTTTACGAATCTGTTCTGCCTTGGTCCAGTCTCCTCGGGCCTGTTCCTCGATCACCCTTTCGAGCATGCTTGAGACAAAGGTCACTCCACTGGCCTTAATCGCCTGCAGATCGCAGGGAGCTAAAAGCCAGGGTTTTGTGGGATCACGATTTTCATCAGGTGTGTTGCACAAAAGATCTTCAAGAACCCCGATGAAATCAAGTCCGGAGCATTCACGAACGGTTCTGGCAGGATCTTCCATTTCCAGCAATTCACTGATGGTCGGAGAATGGGGTGCGAGATCATAGACTTTTTTATCAGCGATCCAGACAGGTGAGGGACCTTCAGGGTTTCCAGGGATCCAGGCCCGTCCGATCAGACAGGCGGAATCTTGATCTTTTGGAAGGATTTCTTCAGTTATTAATTGCATCGTATCCATCGATAGAGGGTTTTCATTTTGTTATGAAATAATCTTTTTCCAATGAGACTTCAAATCCATTAAAGTGATGCACAAACCTGATGCATTTAAAACATGCATGGAATCCTAAGGATTTTCAATGATCACCCACTTTAATGCAAATGAAGATGAAGCAAAAACTTAGCGTTGTAGAAAATCTAAACTGCATCTGGCCGGGACATTCAATCTGTGGGGAAGGCCCTCTCTGGATTCCTGAAGAACAGTCACTTTACTGGGTCGATATCGACGGATGCAAAGCCCACCGATATCAGTTCAAAGAAGAGTCGGTTCAAAGTTGGGATTTTCCAGAAAAAACGGGATGGCTGCTTCCTCGTGAAGGACGGTCCGATTTTGTGGCTGGTTGCAAATCTGGAATCTATTGCGTTGACCTGGAAAGCGGAAACCGTGAACGGGTTCTTGACCCGGAACCGGACCTTCCGGGAAACCGTTTCAACGATGCAAAGGTGGATGCAGAAGGAAGGATCTGGACCGGAAGCATGGATGATTTGGAGGAAAATGCCACGGGCTGGCTCTACCGCATCGATCCTGATTGGAGTTTTTCAAAATGGGACGGCCCCTATAAAGTTACCAATGGCCCAGCGATCACGCCGGACGGGAAAACACTGTATCACGTGGATACCTTTGGTCCGTGCATCTATGCTTTCGATAAACATTCCGATGGAAGTCTTTCCAATCGGAGGCTTTTTGCTGAACTGAAGCCAGGGGAAGGAGGCGCTGACGGACTTACAGTCGATGATGAGAATGGGGTTTGGCTGGCACACTGGGGTGGAAGCCGAATCACTCGCTTTTTCCCGGATGGCACCATCGACGGTATCCTCGAAATGCCTGTTCCTCAGGTCACCAGTTGTACTTTTGGAGGACCGGATCGAAATCTGCTGTTTATTACCACTGCAGCAAGAAACCTGGATTTGGAAGGATTCCCCTTAGCCGGAGGAGTCTTTTGTGCCAAAACCTCTGTTACAGGTCAAGCATCGCCTCGATTCAATGGATGAAAAAGTAGTCCCTGTATATCATTCATAATTTACGCGTCTCTCAATTTCATAATTCAATGTATATTTATTTTATCATATTAAATGTATATTTAAGATCATTCATTTTTTTTATAAATTCAAATAATATCTGGCATTGGCGTTTGCCATTACAAGGGATTCTTAACGAGTTAGTGGCTGCAGGATTGTTTTATCTCGTTATTGGCTTGCTATGGATAATCATCAAAAGGAAAAGAATAAGAAAATTATTTTTATTTTTATTTTCTGTTTTGTGGATAGTTATTAATTATATTAATTTTCAGTATGCTAGTACATTTAATTCATTGGTTCCAATATCATGGTTTTCAGAATTAAATAATATTACTTCTCTTGGGAATATCAATGATATTTTAATTCAAAATATTGAAACAAATATGATTTATATGATTGTAATTCCCATAATGTTTTCAATTTGTTTTATTTTTTGTATCGAAAAATATTGGATTGATCTTAATAAAATATATTATTTATCCGTGTTTTTATTAAGCGTATTTTTTCAATCCTCTACATTATACGCAGATATCCATCTAAGAATTGAATCAGTTGTGCACAGTCATATTTTAAAATATTGGTACTATAATTATGATGATCAATTAAATAAATCAAAAGAATCAGCTGAGTTAAATTCTTTCTCAGCTGATTTTTTAGAGCGAATTATTGAATATAAAGAAGACAGGCCAATCCTAGTTCCTCAAATCAAAAAAAATATTAATGTTGTAGTCATCATCATGGAAAGCTTTAGAGCTTATGAATTGGGAGTCTACGGGAGTAATCTAAATATTTCACCTAACTTTGATAAATATGCAAAAAAAGGCTTACTCTTCAATAATATATTTTCATCATATAATTTATCAAGAGTTGGGATGTGGTCTGCATTATGTGGTGCACATCAAAATGTAATAGGAGGTTCTGTATTTACAAATTATGAAGATCACAACGTTAAATGTTTATATGACTATTTCAATGAATTGAATTATGAGACTGCATGGATTCATGGTCAAAGTGCTACTTATGATTCTCAAGGTTATTTCATGAACCGTCATCAAGTCAAACATATCAAAGATCGATTAAGTTTTCCTGTAGATTCGGAAATACTAGGTTGGGGCCTTAGTGATAAAGAATTAATGAAATTTTCCTTGGAGTATCTTGAAAATTTAAAGACTCCTTATTTTACTGTTATTCAAACCATTACTAATCATCACCCTTATGTTGCACCAAAAGGATATTTTACAGATTTTGGTTTTAGTGAATCAATAAATAAATTCTTTTCTACATTTAAATACTCAGATGCCATGTTGGGATATTTTTTAGATGAATATTTGAAAACTGAAAATGGTAAAGAATCTCTAATTATCATTACGGCTGATCATGGCAATGGAAAAGAATTAGTAGAAGCTGATCGTAATGAAAAAATTCAAATCCTAAATCAATATCATATACCTCTATTATTTATTTATCCTTCCTCAGGAAAGCAATTAAAAATGACTATAGATGCTCTTGGAGGACATCTTGATATCATGCCAACAGTTTTGGATATAATGGGTATTCCACATCAATACCCAATTTTTGGGAAAAGCTTGATCAGAAATTATAAATACCGTTACGCCAAAGGGAATATAGAAGGAGGTTGGATTTTAGCTGAAAATAGGTTTATTAAAATGCGTAGTAGTAATACTCCTATGAACATCTATGGAGATATCCAGTCACAAAAACCAGGTGATCAGATCTGGATTAATCTTTTCAAAGAGATAGATGATTTACAATTTTGGATGGTTAAGCAAAACAGTAGAGTCTCTTTAAGTCATAAGCTTCATTCTCTAGGATGGAAGTATCATTAAAACAATGAGCATCATTTTAAAAAATACTTAAGAAATAACCTTACTAACATTTATCTAATGTCGTTAAAAACTGCTGTAATTCTTGCTGCTGGAATGGGTATTCGATTAAGCCCGATTGTGGGTATTCATCCAAAGGGACTTTTACAAATAGGAGAATTACCCTTATTGGGTCGATCCTTGAATTTTCTAAAGAAGAATGGTTTTGAAAAAATCCTGATTGTTGTTGGACATCAATCAAAAGAACTAGAAAAGGAACTTGAGAAATATACCAATTGTTTTAATACACAATTTGTTTTCAATGAACGATATTCTGAAACAGGAAGCATGCATTCACTCTTTATGCTTCATGAAAAACTGGATGAAGATTTTCTCCTTCTTGAATCGGACCTTCTATATGGTGATGATGCGTTGAAATACCTGCTACAAACCAAAGAAAGGGATTTGCTGCTCATTTCAGGAAGGACCGGTTCGGGTGACGAAGTATGGATTTATGGAGAAGAGCCAAAAGAGAACAATAATATGGGTCTTGTCAAAAAGATCAGTAAACAATCAAGAGAAGATTTTTTAATGTGTGGAGAACTTACGGGTCTCTCAAAAATATCCAAAGAACTTTTCAATAAAATGTGCGTTCATCATAAGAATAATAATCAATTTCCAAATAATTATCATTATGAAGAGTGTATTTCAGATTTATCCAACCAACATAGTGTAAAATATCTTTTGGTAGATGATCTTGTTTGGACAGAAATTGATGATCCACAACATTATGAGAGGGCATTAAATGAAATATGGCCTTTGTTGAAAAATAAATAAAACATTTCCTTACGATATTCCCTACAGAAAGAATACATGGTCATGCCCTAGATGCTTAAGTAAAATCAATTCAAATTTAAAATCAACTGATTAAGAGTTTTTGCGGCTTGTTCATCGGATTTTGCAGTGCAGTTCAGGACCTTAGTCCTCATTCTAGTTAGTTCTTCATTTGATAAAGGACCTAAAGAAATTAGTTTTTCAAGCATTTGAGGTAGTTCTGAAATAGGGCAAACTGCATCTGCATAATCATCTCTAAATTTAAGATCGGCACCTCCTTCAAACCTTTTAGGGATTTGAAGAAAAATCACCCGTTTCCCTGATTTCAAACTAAATTCGCCTCCAGTACTTCCAAAATCTGTGATCAATACCGATGCTTCATCATTAAGAGAATTTATATTTGAAAGTGCATCGACCGAGATATGATTGTATCCAGATAATTCGTCTTTGATATATGTAGAGATGTAGTGTCTCCTTGATTCAAGGGAAGGATGAAGTTTTACCACAAAATTCCACTGAGTATTGTTCCTGAAAAAATCTATAATGCCATTTTTTATGGCATCCATTAAAAGCCGTATTTCAAGTGAGGGAGCATAGATCACTACAGGTTTATTTGAGTTTGGAAAGCATTTTATTTGTGGAACTCTTAGCAATTCTTTGGGATACCCAACATGGTGTAATTCAAACTTAAAAGATGTTGTGTTTGAATTTAAAGATTCATAGGTATAAGGCGGTCTGGTTGGTAACAGGACATGTTGAAAGTCAATGTTTTTTGGTAGGGAATAGTCAATTGTTTTTGGGAGACAGTAATGAGGCAAATAGACTCTGATAGGAATATCCAGATTTTCTTGACGGATGGTTTCGGTTGTTATACCTAAAATCCACTTAGGACGAATTTGGTATGAAGAAAGTTCTTCGTGGGAGAAATGGTTTAAAGGATCAATCCCCATCGAAAGCAATCTAGACTGAACCTGCTCTCGGTAACGGAGATATTCGAGTCCTGAGCCAATTCTTCTTAATGTAGTGGCGTAATCAAGGTAGATGACTCCAAACTTTCCAGGGAATAGGCGTTCTAAAGCCAAATGAATTGGGGCGAACCAGTCTATGAAATGAAGAGTCCTGAACGTAAAAACAATCGTATTGGGGAGACGCTGAGATAGGTAAAATAATCGTTTTTTTCGCTCTTCATGCAACCCTGGATGGGTCCTGTCCAGAAAGGATAAAAATGATTCTTGACCAAGTCCTAGTTTTAGCGATTTATTGACAAAATACTCTTTCGATCTATGTATGTAGGAACCAACATGTGCCTGCTGATACTTGAGCCAGGCCTTCAACAAAGAGGACAAGACTTATAATGATTCCATTGACTGAAGGACTCTCTCTCCCATTTCCCGACAACCGATTTGGGTTTTGCCATTGGACATGATGTCCCCGGTACGGTAGGTCTCGATAGTTTGGACGACAGCCTTCTGGATCAGGTCGTCGGCCTCACCAAGGTCGAAGGAGTAGCGAAGCATCATCCCTGTAGAGAGGATCATGGCCAGTGGGTTGGCGAGATCCTGTCCTGCGATATCGGGTGCGGAGCCGTGAACTGGTTCATAAAGGCCGATGCGTCCGCCGATGCTGGCGGATGGGAGCATTCCAATCGAACCGGTCATCATGGCCGCAGCGTCACTGAGGATGTCACCAAACATGTTGGTGGTAACCATGGTGTCAAACTGTTTCGGGTCACGAATCAACTGCATTGCGGCATTGTCTGCATACATGTGGTTCAGTTCGATCTCAGGGAAATCCTTGACCACATCGGTCACCACTTCACGCCAGAGTTCCGTGGATTCTAGCACATTGGCCTTATCCACCGAGGTTAGTTTTCTATTCCGTTTCATGGCGATTTTGCAGGCCATCCGGCTGACCCTGCGGATTTCTGATTCGGAATAGATGAGTGTGTTGAATCCAACACGTTCCCCGTTTCTTTCTTCCACTCCCCGAGGTTCTCCGAAATAGATGCCTCCTGTGAGTTCCCGGATCACCATCAGGTCTGCACCTTCAACCACGTCCCGTTTGAGGGTGGAGGCATCGACCAGGTCGCCATAGATCACCGCCGGACGCAGGTTCGCATAGAGTTCGAGTTCGGAACGAAGTTTCAACAAGCCCCGTTCAGGCCTCACCGAAAAATCCAGAGGTTCCCACTTCGGACCTCCGACGGCACCAAGCAGTACTGCATCTGCTTCCAGGCAGGCCTTCAGGGTTTCATCCGGAATCGGTGTTCCAGTCTGGTCATAGGCTGTTCCTCCCACCAGCATTTCGCAGGTTTCGAGTTCAAGTTCAAATCGAGATGCAACTTTTTTGAGGATGATCAAAGCCTGTTCAGTAACTTCGGGTCCTATTCCGTCTCCGGGGGTGATGACGATCTTCTTCTTGTCCATGCGTTCCTTTGTGCGCAGAATGACTTTTTTATAAATCAAAAATCCTATGGGACTGCTGTTAGGGATGCAAGGGAAAACAAAGTTTGGCACATTGCTGGTTTTGGGGATTCTGGTCTGTATTGAATCGGTCATGGGAGCAGATCGATTTGGGCAACTTTCGGAAAAACTCCAACCGCTTGTTCGTCAGGGATGTGTCATGGCCGCAGATGAGGAGGATGCACTTTTTCGATATCCCCAAGGCTGTAACCCGATGCTGATCCCTGCCTCCGTGGTCAAGTTGGCAACAGCTTCGATGGCATTTGCCGAGTTGGGTGAAGGGTACCGTTTTCGGACGGAATTCTTCCTTTCACCAACAGGGAGTCTGGTGATTCGAGGTCAAGGGGATCCTTTCCTGGTTTCTGAAGAATGGCAGCGAATTGCAGATCATTTTTCCGAGCGGTCAGATTTTCCAAGAGTGCTGGAAAGCCTTATTTTCGATGAAAGCATGTTTGGCGATCTCTCTAAACTGCCTGGACCAGGTCGTTCGATGAATCCTTATGATGCTCCCAACGGTGCACTGGTCAGCAATTTCAACACGATCCATGTCAGAAAACATAGCAACAGTATAGTTGAGTCCGCGGAAGAGCAGACGCCGTTGACTCCATCTGCTGAAAAATGGTCCCGTAAACTTAAACCTGGCAAACACCGAATAAGGATCCCGCAGGGTTCCAATAATTCTCTGCGATATACAGGAGAACTGTTGCTGGCGTTTCTTGAGAAGGAGGGGGTCAAGGTTCGTTCAAAAGAACTGCATGTGGGGAAAGTCAAATCGGAAGACCGCCTGCTTTATGTGCACCATAACCATCGCAATCTCAGAGAAGTGGTGGGAGGGATGATGACCTATTCGAACAATTTCATTGCAAACCAACTTTTGCTCTTCACGGGGATGAAAGCCCATGGACCTCCAGCAGTTCCTGAAAAGGGTCTGAGGGTCTTGCAACGTCATTTGGAGGAGAAACTGGGAATTCCCGAAGAGCAGTTTCATTTTGAAGAAGGTTCCGGACTTTCACGTGGAAACCGTATGACTCCGGAGGCGGTCTGGAAAATCCTGATTCATTATCAGCCATACCGTTCCACACTTCCTGAGCAGAACGGAGTGGCCCTCAAAACCGGGACTTTGAACAGGATCTACACGCTGGCAGGTTATTTTCCAGGAGCCGAAAACAGGTTTTTCGTGATCCTGCTCAACCAGCGTGTCAATCAGCGGGATGCCGTTTTGAAATTGCTTTTGGATCATCATCGAAACAAGGGTTTTTGAATGATTAATTTGAATCACTCAATTTTTTTTACATTTACCTCCTAAACAAATGTTGGTTTCGATCCTGATGCCGATTCGTGACGATATCCAGACTCTGCCGGACTGCCTGGAAAGCATCCAAAAGCAGAGCCTGCGTGAATGGGAATTGGTGGTGGTGGATGACGGTTCCATTGACGGAAGCGGAGAACTCCTTCTGGAGGCGGCAAAGCAGGATTCCCGTATCCGGGTTTTGAGTGAACCTCCAAGAGGCATTGTTGCGGCCCTCAACACTGGTTTGGCTGCATGCGGCGGACGCTATGTGGCACGAATGGATGCCGATGACCGGATGCGGCCTCTCAGGTTGGAAAAGCAGTTATCTTTCCTACAAGAAAAGAGTCATGTCGATTTCTGCGGCAGTCTTGTGGAAGCATTTACGGAAGAGGGACCTGTTTCCAAAAACGTCAAAAAATACCACCACTGGAGCAATTCACTGATCACGGATGAGGAGATTCGGCGAGATCTTTATGTGGAATCACCGATCATGCATCCCACTTTTTTTGGCCCGCGCAAGCTGTATGAATTTCTGGGGGGCTACCATGAGGAACCTTGGGCTGAGGACTATGATTTCCTGCTTCGTGCTGCCCTAGAAAAGGTGCGTTTTGGAAAATGCCCAGAGATCCTGGTGGAAAAACGACACGGCCTGGACCGTCTGTCGCGGGTCGACCCGATATACAAACGCCCTGCGATGATGCGCGCCAAGGTTCATTACCTGCTCCAGTCCGGGATGCTGGATCCTTACGAAGGAGTTCTGATTGCCGGCACAGGACCTACTGGGAGGGAACTGGCAAGGGCTTTCCAGGAAAGGGACGTCCAACTAGCGGGATTTGTGGACAACCGTCTCGGGCCTCCTGAACGCAGTGTGCTGGGACATCCGGCTTGGGGGTTTCCAGAAGGTGTTCCTTTTGAATTTTTTGAACCTTTCAAGCAGCATCTGGTGGTACTTGGAATCGGGGACAAAGAAGGGCAAACAATGATGACCCGTCTTCTGCTTGAAAACGGTTGGTTGGAAAATCAACATTTTGTACGAATGGCATGAGGGAGTCTATGATTGCTCGATTCTGAAATGCGGGTTATTATTTGATCTTTCATTGAATACTCAAACACAAATCTCCGGATGAAGATCAAAACATTCTATCTGTTGATCCCCATAGGACTTTTTCTGCTTTCGGCTTTCTCCCCCATTTGTGCAGAAGAAAAAAAAATTCCCCTCAGTCAGTCAGAAAAAGAATTGCTGGAGCAGTCCAGAATAGAAATACCATCGCATTACATTAAAGCCCATGATTTCGAAGGCGAGATGGCAAACGGAGGAAAGGCGAGCCTGGCGGATTTCAATGGAAAGTTTTTGATTCTCAATTTCTGGGCCACCTGGTGCAGCCCGTGTCTCAAAGAAATGCCTGACCTGGATCAAGTCTACCAAAGCTTGGGACCGAAAAAACTGGTGGTGCTGGCAGTGAGTATGGGGGAAAACAGGGAGAGGGTTAGAAAATTCCTGAAAAAACGCAAATACAGCTTCCCGGTGATGACCGATCCAGATATGGACATCACCCGCCTTTATGGCGTCCGCAATATCCCGATTACTTACCTCGTTGATCCTTCAGGAGTGATTATTGGGCGGGCGCTGGGGCCCCGTGAATGGAGTGAACCAAAATTGCTTAAATTCTACCGCTCCAGAATGAGCGCTAAGGCTGGTTAAGGGGAACGTGGGTAGAATTCTGAGTCAATCAAACGGCCTCAACGATCGAGTTGACGTTGAGACAAAAATAATCCTCAGCATCTTTCAGAACTGAACGGACCTGGTAAAATTTTTCCTGGTACCCGAATACTTCACCTTCATGAAGCATTTCATCTGGAAGGTTGATTGAAAGGAAGGAACTGTGGCCCTGAAGGCCGTATACTCTCACTGGGCCTTGTTTGACCTCTTCAGCGAGGATGTTCATGGGTTGTTGCATAAAACCTGTTTTATTTTTTTTACTTCTTCCCAATCAAGTCAGCAAAATACTTGCCAGCGTTCGGAATCCAATCTTAGGAATCGTAGGAATCACTCAAAACCTTTCTTGATCAATAGAGTTCTGTAGACATATAAAGCTTCCAGTCCAGGTAGTAGACCCACTGGGTTCCAAAATCGAAGACTTGACGCTTGAGGGAGCTGATTTCATCTTCTGGTGCTTTTGGTGATATTTTATGGAAGACACCCTTGACGTCTTCTATCACAAGGAAAAACACTTCTTGGTGTTCAGGAAGTTCAGGATCAAGATTTCTCTCGGAAAATCCTTGGCAGACTCCGAGCACTGCAAGCCCTATCCATTCCTGGAGCAGATGGTCAAGTCCCTCAATTTCAAGTTCCAGGTGTTCCAGGAATTTTTGGAAATAATTCCGGGCTTCCAAAGAACAACATTCCAGGTTGATAGGAGCCAGGTCCCTGGGTATTTTCTCCCCTATCTTCGGATCCAGCAGCCGATGAGCATCAGGTTTTTTCATCAGGGTTCTTTAAAGGCAGATTCGGTGTTGTTTTTGGTTCGTATGCCTTGGACATAGATCACAACATCTGCTATTATAATATGATTATTCATAGATAAACTTGTGACATGTCTGGAGTCAATCCCTATATCGAACAACCTGAATTCAAGGTTTCCAAGCAGTCTTACCAGGTTACTTTCCAACCGGTGGGAAAGACGGTGAATGTGAACGTGGGAGAAACGCTCGAAAATCTTGATGGATTACCAGGGTCACTCCTCCAGTTGGCTCAGGTTAATGATATCGATCTGGATCATAGTTGCGGAGGAGTATGTGCTTGCTCAACCTGCCATGTCATAGTCCGTTCTGGTCTCGATTCCTGTAATGAAGCGACTGAGGATGAAGAAGACATGTTGGACTTGGCGCCGGGGCTGCAGCCACAGTCACGGCTTGCGTGCCAGTGCGTCCCTGATGGTTCAGCCAGTGTCGTCGTCGAGATTCCAGAATGGAACCGCAATCTGGTCAGCGAATCCCACTGACGATGATCACCCTGACAGAAAACGCGGCCAAGGAAATCCGAAAAATCATGGCCGAAAACGAATTGGGCGATGATGTCGCAGTGCGAGTTGGGGTAAAAGGAGGAGGTTGTTCAGGATTGACCTATACCTTTGATTTTGATTCAAACCAAACCAAATTCGATTTGGAATATGAATCTGAAGGATTACGGATCCTCGTAGATAAAAAAAGCAACCTTTACATCAAGGATACCGAGATCGACTGGAGTTACAGCCTTATGGACCGTGGGTTGAAATTCAACAACCCGATGGCTAAATCCTCCTGTGGATGTAAAACCTCTTTCATGTTCGACTCTCCTCAGCAAGAAGAAGATTTCAAGCCGAGTTGGATGTAAGAATCTCAAACGATGAATCCATGGACCCCAATGAGTCTTGAAGACCAGATCCGCAGTGCAGTCGAACAGGCAGTACCAGATTCGACAGTAGAAGTCACAGGCAACGGCAGCCATTTCAGCCTGAGAGTGACCTCGCCTGACTTTGCCGGAAAGAAAACCTTGGAAAAACAGCGTATGGTCTATGGGGCTTTGAAAGAACTGATGGCAGGCAGTAATGCACCGGTTCATGCCATTGACAGTCTTGAAACCTTGGTTCCTGAAAACTAAATGCATTCCAGGTCGGATTCTCGATGATCAAAGTCAAAAAGAAACGCATCACATTCTCAAAAGACCTCGATGTTAAATTTTCCGGGAAACAGATCAAGGAAACCGAAAACGAAATCACCATCGAAGGAGAGGATGAAGAATCCTACCTCAAGATCTACAATCCTTTCCATCGTGTGGCCAAATTAATCCTTTACGAAGGTGACACCTGGGTCGATGCAGAGAGCATGAACAAGATCGGGGACCTGGATCTTTCGGAACTTGGTCTTGAAAACCTCGACCTGAAATAATCACCACATCCTCCATTCTTCCTCAACTCAATACCTAGAAAAAAGGGCATTCCATGAGCGAAACAGAAAACCCGTCACTTCCCAGCATCAAGATGCAGACCTCCCAGGGTGAAATACACATCGAGTTGTTTGAAGATGAGGCTCCAAATACGGTGGCAAACCTGATTGAATTGAGTGAACAGGGATTTTACAACGGATTGATCTTTCACCGGGTTATCGGTGATTTCATGATCCAGGGAGGATGTCCGGAGGGAACAGGCACAGGTGGGCCGGGATACCGTTTTGCCGATGAATGTCATCAGGATCGGCGTCATGATGGACCGGGGATGCTTTCGATGGCCAATGCCGGACCGAACACCAATGGATCGCAGTTTTTCATCACCCACTCCGCCCAGCCCCATCTGGATGGCAAACATACTGTCTTTGGACGCGTGATGCAGGGCCAGGACGTAGTGGACAGCATCAGTCAGGGAGATGAGATCCAATCCATCACCGTGTTGAACAAACGTGATCACGAATACAAGGTGAATAAATTATAAAATGTCATCCAGCCCAATTTAGATGGCAGACAATGCACATGGAAGTGCCGCATTCATAATTTCCGATACAGAATGCCTTTCCGGTTTTTCCCATCCTGGTGAGACGGTCTGCATTTCCATTAAATTCTAACAATCCTGATTCAGGAGATGCTTCATGAGTGAGACGATCATTCCCTCCGACATAGTTGATGAAATGCGCGATTCCTATATGGAATATGCGATGAGTGTGATTGTTGGAAGAGCTTTGCCCGATGTGCGAGACGGCCTGAAGCCGGTCCATCGGCGGGTACTTTTTTCCATGAGCGAGCAGGGCAACGAATTCAACAAACCCTTTCGTAAATCAGCTCGTGTGGTAGGAGATGTGATCGGCAAATACCATCCTCATGGTGATTCTGCAGTTTATGACACCATCGTCAGGATGACCCAGGCCTTTTCGATGCGCTACCAACTGGTGGATGGTCAGGGCAACTTCGGTTCCGTTGACGGGGATTCCCCTGCGGCGATGCGTTATACCGAAGTAAGGATGAAACGCATAGCCCAGGATCTGATGATTGACCTGGACAAGGACACCGTTAATTTCCAATCGAATTATGATGATTCCCAGGAAGAACCGGTAGTCCTGCCGACACGAGTACCGAACCTGCTCTTGAATGGTTCTACCGGAATCGCTGTCGGGATGGCAAGCAACATCCCCCCGCACAACCTGACCGAGTTGATGAATGCATTTTTGTATTACATCGAACATCGTCATCAGGCCGATATTGCGGAACTGATGGAGTTGATTCCTGGCCCCGATTTTCCAACCGGTGGGACCATTGTCGGTAAACAAGGAATTTATGAAGCCTATACTACCGGCCGAGGCATCATCCGTGTCCGTGCCAAAACCCACACTGAGACGTCCAAGGACGGGCGGGAATCCCTGATCATCACAGAACTGCCGTTCATGGTGAACAAGGCAATGCTGCTTGAGAAGATCGCCGATCTGGTCCGCCAGAAAAAAATCGATGGGATTTCAGACCTGCGTGATGAATCCGACCGCAAAGGGATGCGTGTGTTCATCCAGATCAAACGTGGAGACAATCCCGATGTGGTCCTAAGCAACCTCTACAAGCACACTTCGATGCAGAACAGTTTCGGGATCAACATGCTGGCGATTGTAGACCGTCAGCCGAAGATTCTGAACCTTCCGCAAGTACTCGAACTGTTCCTTCAACACCGGATCGAAGTTGTCACCCGGCGTACCCGTTACGAACTGCAACAGGCGGAAAACAGGATGCACATCCTGGAAGGCCTAATGATTGCCCTGGCCAACCTCGATGATGTCCTGGAAATCATCCGCGCCGCCGAAAACGGTCCTGCCGCAGAAAGTGTGCTTACCGAACGCTATGGGCTGTCTTCCAGACAGGGTAAAGCGATTCTGGACATGCGCCTGCAACGGCTGACCGGACTCGAGCAGGAAAAGATTCGAGACGAACACAAAACCGTTGGAGAGGCAATTGCAGATTTTCAGGACATCTTGGCCACTCCAGAAAGGGTGATAAGCATCATTCGCGAAGAATCCGAAGAAATTCGGGAGCGTTATGGAGATGAAAGACGAACGGAAATCATCGAGGGAGATCATTCCATCCTGATTGAGGAATTGATCAACGAAGAAAACATGGTCGTTACCATCACTCACGCGGGTTACATCAAGCGCAGTTCCGTCAGTGACTACCGGCTCCAGAGACGTGGAGGTAAAGGGCGTCTGGGAATGTCCACCAAGGATGAGGATTTTGTGGAACGCATGTTCGTCGCCTCAACCCATGATTATCTGTTGTTTTTTACCGACCGGGGACAGGTTTTCCGGAAGAAGGTTTTTGAATTGCCACAGGCCGGGCCGACGGGTCGTGGCAAAGCCGTCATCAACCTGTTGCCGCTTCGTGAAGGTGAAAAGGTCTGTACCTACCTCAATGTGCCTCAGGAAAGTGAGAACCAGTTCATCATGATGTGTACTGAAAAAGGAATCTGTAAAAAAATCCCAATGCTCGACTGTGCAAAGATCCGGGTTACTGGGGTGCGTGGGATTTCTCTCGATGAAGGAGATTCACTGATTTCGGCCCAGCTCACCAACGGACGCCATACCTTATTCTTTGCAACACGAAACGGAATGGGACTTCGGGTGCACGAATCGGTATTCAGACCCATGGGCCGCCAGGCACGAGGCGTCATCGGCATCCGGATGAAGAAAGGAGACCGGGTCGTCTCTGCAATTGCCTTGAGTGGAGCAGGCACTCTGTTGACGGTAACAGAAGGCGGTTACGGCAAAAAGACTCCCACCGAGGATTACACACTTTCAAAAAACCGAGGCAATCAGGGGATGCGCACCATCCGTATCACGGAACAGAACCGTCCAGTGGTCCGCGTTCTGGAAGTGGAGGAAGACCATCAGCTTTTCATCATCACCCAGTTTGGGAAACTGATTCGAATTCCTGTGGAAAACATTCGCATCATCGGAAGGGTGACCCAGGGGAACCGACTGATTAAACTCAATGAGGGTGAAAGTGTGATAGCCGTGGCAACGGTCATCGAGGAGGAAGAAGAGGATCTGGATCAGACTGCTGACGATCCGGAAGCTCCAAATACTTCTGAACCCGACCCACAGAGTTGATCGAAACCAGTGCAGGTAGAGGGAAACGCAGATGCTGAAGTTTTCATTTTACCAATTCCAACCTCGAAGGGTCTAACGGTTTAGGTCCTTCCAGGACATTCCTATCCTCCATCAGGACGGTTCAGCGAGGATCTCTGGATTGCTCAGTGGGCCTCCAACAGTGGCTCATTTTCTGCATTTCAATTTCCGCAATCTTTTAACTGCCGGCATTCCTCAGGCAATGTCCGGCCGCAAAACCTTAGCCACAGCCGTTTTCATGAAGCCGCTGATCCAATACCTTCTGCTGGGCCTCAGTGTCCTGGCATTCGCAGGAGGCACAGCCTCTGCAGCCAATTCCGGGCACATGCTGGACAATATTGAACTGATTCCAGGAGAAAAAACTTCTTACCTGACCCTGAAGGGGTATTTTGAACCGGAACTGTTTCAGGAAATCTCGGTTCAACCTGATGAATCCGGAAGGGAAACGCTGGTAGTGATTCCCAATGCATTCATCAACAACCTGCTGATACCGAATCGGGAGTTTAATCAATTCCCGGCAGAAAACCTAATCCGGCAAATCCAGCTCGAGGAAGACATTCGTGAAGAAGCAGGAAACCAGGTGAGATTCCTTGTCAATCTTAAAATCAGCCTGGCCCAGGAAATGGAAATTGCTCTGGAAATTGAGAAATCAACTCCAAGGCAACTCACTTTTTCCCTGATTCCTTCAGGCAGGTTGGTAAGTCCAGATACGGACAAAGCGGAGGTCACCGATGTGTTGGCCCAACCTCCACCTGAGGAATCGGTACTGTTGCACCCCGTTTTTGCAATGCTTGCCTACCGTCAGCCGATTCGGCTCAATGTTTCGGTGCTCAATGCTTCCCGCCATGTGGGTGGTGCCCAACGTCTGGCGATTTTGCTGGAACGGCAGCAGCGTCGAAGGATCGAACAACGGGTTGGAATGCGTCTTGAAGTGGTCAATATTTCCTCGGTCCAGGAACAGATGATTCTGCCACGGACCAAGATCTATTACCGGCCGAACATGCTCAAATCCGCTATCACCCTAGCGGACATCATCCCCGGCGAACAAACTGTTGAACCAATGCCGCTGAACCGTGGGACCAAACCGACAACCGATGTGGAAATTTATGTGGGACAGAATTTCGAATAAACTGCTGGTCCTCGGGGGACTGCTTCTTCTTGGACTGCTTTTTCAAGGCAGTGTCCAAGCTTTTCCAGAATACACTTCACGCGAAAACGCAATACGCCTTGCGGATGTGCTGGACAAAGGGTTTTTCCGTGGTTCACGCATCACATCTGTTTTTGTAAAAAACCGTGGAGAAGACGAATACTACCTGCAGGCGATCCTGGACGATGGCTCGAGTCGGCTTTGGACCCTCGACAGCATCTACGACTGGTCCAAGAATGATGATCTCATTCTGTCTGGAAACCGTGCACTGATCTTCCCTGTCGCGGGTAGTACCGAATTTGACATCCTCTACAAAAATGATTTCTACCGGATGGTACTTCAGGCCACAGCCTACCTGAAGATCTTTGGTCCCCATGACCCGATGGAAGGCAAGAACATCCAGATGGCCATCCGCAAGTTCAGGATCATCGATTTTGGAGAAGAAGGAAGTTATTCCACCGATGAGATGGGGCATCGATACCGTTTTGTGCTTGAACTGGAAAACGGGATCCGTGAGTTTCTAACCTATTATGATGCCTATCGATTGTTTCAGACCGGGGCTTTCATCAATCCCTCAGAAGGGGAAGTGGTGCATCGCAGACCCTACCAGGTAAGGGAATTGGCAGAGGTCGACCGGCATCTGGAGGATGAACTTCACAACATCTGGAGCTTCGGTGTGGAGGTGATCTTCGACCGTCCTGTGGAATTGCTTTCCGAACAATTCGGTTATCAGATTGTCGAACAAAACCTGAGGGATCCGGAAACAGGGAAAAGACGCAATCAGTTTTTCGTCAATGTTATCTTTCCCAATACCATTAAAAACCGTGACGTTCCAGGTTTCCGTAACCTGGATTATCTGAGTTATGTGGAAATTGTCACCGACGTTGAGCACCAGATGCGCGTCATGCTCAGGGCCCAAGTCAATCCTGAAGCGCTGGAACTGCCCCCTTTTGTTGAAGTCACAGATAGAAATTCGGTGATCATTCACTTCTTCAGCGTTACTGACCAGAGTATTGCAAGACGGAAGGATTTCATGCAGTCCCGGTCCCCGATGACCATGGCCGGTTCACTGATTTCTCCGGATGGCCCGCAATCCCCGTTCGAATTGGAATATCTGAAGGCGGTCGAACTGATCCGATCCGCCCAGCGGCAGCCGGATACCCACCTCAAAGTGGAAACCTACCTTGGAGCCATCGAGGCCTTACGTAAATCCTCCATGCAGGCTGAAAACGATGCCCAGATCACCCAGGCCCTCAAACAACGTGATGTCCTGCTCAAAGTGTTGCCTGAAATGATCATCAGCAATAGTCAGATGAGCATCCTGGCCCTCCAACAGTCAGGACAGCAGGTTACCGAAGAAAATCGGAAACAACTCCAACTCCAACTCAATTTCGCACGTAAGCATGCTGTTACTGATGAGCAGCTGCAGAAAATTGAGTCCCTGCTCAATATCCTAAAATAACCCCGATGGAGGCATTTGCCTCTTGCCTCCATCCTAGGTAACCTGACTACTTGTCGAGGTGTGGCGCAGCCTGGTAGCGCGCTTCGTTCGGGAGGGCAACCAACCCCAGTTATCTCCTTGTAATTATTTAATAAATTTAAAATCAGACCCGTCATGCACCTCCGAAAATACCCGTAAATGGGGCATTTTTCGGAAGCGACCCGTCATGCACTTTGGACAAGAAAATCTAATTGAGGAGGGCTTGTTCCTTGTCGATCTGGTCCACCAGATCGGTGAGGTCAGATGGTTTTTCTCCTGAGGTGTAGTGGCTTTCGGTGGTTTCGATTTCTGAGTGTCTGCCGAAGTGCTTTGAGGCGTTTGGATTCTTCTCCCAGATGTCGTTCAACCTCGCCTTTCTGAACCAGTGCAGGCAGCCACCTTCAATTCCCATTTCCTTCAGGATTATTTTAATTCCTTTGGTCATTCCATCCGGTGATGCGAACCACACCGATCCATCCGATTTATCCAAAAACCACCGCTCCTCCGGTTTCCGGTTTGCCAGGTCCTCTTCTAAAAATGGGACCAGATAATCCACGATAGGTTGATAGTCAACTCCCTCCCCGGCTTTGGGTCGGAATTTCACCTGGATCGGGTTTCGTTTGAAATCGGTTCCACCGTCTTCATTGATCGGTTCGATGTAAATCCTCTTGGCTTCTAAATCAATATTCCTCAACGGAAGGGAGTAAACTTCACCGCGGCGCATCGAGGCATAATTGGCAAGCAGGTAAATCCGCAGCAAGGTCCGGAAACGGTCATGTTCGGTGGTCCGGTTTTTCTTCCGGTATTCCTTTTTCGACCACTTGGAAACTTCGGCCCGGAGTTTAGCTTCCACACTTTTTCGTTGATCAATCGAAGGAATTGCAGTCCGGTGTTTTTTTAGTTTCTTACTGGGAAGGAGGAGTTTTTTAGGTCTCCCTGGAATCATCTCCTCTAAAGAACACCAATCAAAAAATCGGTTCAAGTGACCGCCTATGGTCCTGACCGTGATCGGAGAGAGGGTTTCATGTGGATTTTTTAATTGAGGAAGTGTGGGGGCAAGCTGCCTGAATTTATTTTCCACATTTTTGGGAAATTCATTAATTTTATGATCCTCGAAAAGATTCACATATCGGTTGAAGCTGTTTTGGTGGCTTTGGATCGTATCTGTCTCCAGCTTATCCTGGAAAGTCTTCAAGGATACACGTTTCATCAAATCCTCCTCCTTATACAAGGCCCACAAATCCGAAATTGTTTTAGGCTTTTTGACAATGGACTGGCTTTCATCTGGAGCCACCGAAGCCAGGTATCCTAAGTGTTCTTTAAATTTCCTGACATCCTCCCGGATCAGTTTCATATATGTGGATTTCTCCCTATTTTTACCCGAGGGTGTTTTTGTGTAGAGGGTCAGTTTTGCGGCAGGGTTTTTTGGATCGCCACCTTCAGGGAGAAAAAATCTTCGTGCATTGAAGTGTTCCTTCTGTGAGCTGGATTTGTCTGCATGTAGGAATACCCGGATATAAAATTCACCCTCGACAGTCTTCCAGTTTTCTTGCTTGATGGTCCTTTTCCGGGCATCGCATTTGATGATTGAAAATTCTTTTCGTTCCTGAGCCATGATCCTCCTTATTTGTTCCTAGATGAATTCTTCATTTCTTCGATATGCCTGTCTTCAGCCTGGGCATCTGCCGCCATATCCTGCAGATGTTCCTCGTGCATTTTCTCGAAAATCTCCTCCTGCAAATCCTCTGGGACATCATCGATGGTCCATTTTTCAGGAGGCGGCTTTGGCAGTCCCAGAATCGCTTTTGTATTACCCGCATCAGCCATTTCTTTGTTGTGGCGGATTTGATGCTCATAGACAGCAACGAGCTTTTCTGCAGTCTCCATGCGGAGTTTGGTCCGGTCCAGGTCCTCTTTTACAAGATTTAGTTCCTTTACCGCGCCACCGTATGTTTTCCCAAGTCGGCCATACTTAAATTCTAATTTTGATAAATCATTTTTGTACTGAGCAATTTCATCAGAAGAAGCTGAATCTCCTGAATTGGCTTTAATGTTTCGTTCAAGAATGGCCCAACTGATGGCCACTTCCTTTGGCTTCTTCTTCGGAGAATTTGCTACTGTGGTTTTAGCATCCTCTATGTATTGCCTCTGCTTAAAAGTAGTGATCTCCAACTCACCCTTTTTGATCAAATCTCTGTCCCCTTTGGTACGGTTAGCAAAAACTCTGTCAAATTTATCAGGATCCAATGCCGGGATGGATTGTTCAGGATATTGGGCAAGCAGAGGGGGGATGGCATTTTCGACCA
>MPLX02085406.1_pt1 | contig 68700 bp, 67 predicted proteins | sample 1617341 | NCBI WGS metagenome assembly MPLX02 (sample SAMN05944804, study PRJNA350692) | marine metagenome | biome: marine; feature: ODZ; material: water; isolation source: 120 m water sample filtered on 0.2 um supor filter | place: Pacific Ocean | collected 2012-04-08 | depth 120m m | reverse complement strand
CCGGGATATCCGTCGGGTGCATCAGGACGATCGTTTCACCGTTGTAACCCGCTTCCTTGAGCAGGGCCTTGGCCTTCTCGATGTCCTGGGTCATGACTCTTTCAGACCCGGCAAGCGTCTCATACGGCGTGCCACAGAGAAACATCGCGCCGCATGTCCGGTAGAGATCCGGTGTGCCAACGATCGCCTGCAGATAGATCTCCTGGTCGACCAGCAACTGCACTGCGTGACGTGCTTTGACGTTGTCGAACGGCGCATTCAGGTGGTTGATCCGGAGCCAGCCCTGGCTGCCGTAGTTGTCACGCTGTCCTGTGGTGACGCCGTCGGCTGCGTCGAGCAGGTCGTAGAGATCTGACTGCGGTGCTTCAAAGTAATCGACCTCCCCGTTGATCAGCGCATTCATGGCGCTGTTCTGGTCGGGGATGTAAAGCCATTCCACGCGGTCAAAGTTTGCGACCTTGCCGCCTGCGGCGGCGCTGGCCGGCTCGCTGCGCGGCACGTAATCGGCAAATTTCTCATACACGACCTTCGCACCGGGGACCCATTCGGCTTCGACGAACTTGTAGGGCCCGGAGCCGATCAGCGGCATTGGGACCTGCTTGAACGGGTCGGTGTAGGCTTTTTCTGCCGGCATCATGAAAGGCACGTTGGAGCTCATCTTGCCCAGAGCGGTGGTCAGCAGACCCCAGGGCTCGGTGAGGGTGATCTCAAAAGTATTGTCGTCGACTGTAAACATCGTATCGACGACGGCCAACAACTGCTGGCCCATACCATCGCGTTTGCCCCAGCGATTGATCGACGCGATACAGTCGGCAGAGGTGACTGAACTCCCATCATGCCACTTGAGACCATCGCGCAGCGTAATGGTATGCACGAGACCATCGTCGCTGACCGAATGGGAGCCGGCCATCTGCGGATGTACGTTGAAGGTTTCATCCATCGCAAACAGGGTGTCGTAGATCATGTAGCCGTTGTTTCTGGTGATATACGCCGTCGTCCAGATCGGGTCGGTGTTTTTGAGGTCGGCGTGGGGTACGATCTTGAGGACCGATCCGGCCTGCGCCGTTGTGATTGCGGCTGTCATTGACAATGTGACCGCCGCCATCAACCCCAATATCCATTTCATGGTTTTCATCAGGTTGAAGCTCCTTTAGTGGGTAAAAGCCCTGCCAGTATAACCACTGCAGGTTCCCCGCAACAAGATTGGCATAAGGAATTGAATATGAGAAGAAAAATGATAACCGATGGCCTGTGTCCAGAGAGGACCTAACGTTTCATGGTCGGGTCGTCGGAGACGCGGATCAGGGCTTTCCCGGTGTTGCTGCCAGCAAGCAGCCCCTGAAACACGTGCACTGCATTTTCAAGCCCGGCGGTCACATCTTCACGATAGTGGACTTCACCCGATTCCAGCCAGCCACCCATATCTTTGAGAAAGTCGCCAAGCCGGTGGCCATGGTCCGTGATGATGAACCCGCATACCAGCAGCCGCCGGGTGAGGATTGCACGCATCAGCCGGGGCAGTGTGTCAGGCCCTTCGGGCAGGGCGGTGTCGTTGTAGCGGGAGATCATGCCGCAGACCGGTATCCGGCCTGCTGTGTTCATCAGAGCGCAAGCCGCGTCAAACACCTTGCCGCCAACGTTTTCAAAGTAGATGTCGATGCCGTCGGGACAGGCGTCTTTCAGTTGCTCGACGAAGTCGTCATCGTTGTAGTTAAGACAGCGCTCAAATCCAAATTCCTGGACTGTGTAACGGCATTTCTCAGCTGTCCCTGCAACACCCACCGTACGGCAGCCCTTGAGCCGGGCGATCTGACCGGCGACCGAACCCACGGCCCCTGCGGCCGAAGAGACCACCACGGTTTCTCCAGGCTTAGGCTGACCAATGTCGAGCAGCCCGACGTAAGCTGTTAGTCCCGGCATGCCCATGACGCCCAGCGCCGTGCTGACCGGCCCGGCATCCGGGTCCAGCCAAGTGAGACCTTTGCCGCTGCTGACCTCGTAGTCCTGCCAGCCGGAATATCCGAGCACCAACTGACCGGGTTCGAATTTGGGATGGTTGGAGGCGACGACACTGCTGACAGTCGCCCCGACCATGGTCTGACCGATCTCAACACTGGCTGCATAGGACCGGGCTGTACTGATGCGCCCGCGCATGTAAGGATCCAATGACAGGTAAATGGTCCTGAGCAACATCTCACCGTCACCGGGCACGGGGACCGATCCTTCGATCATCTGGAAATCACTGTCCTTAGGCGCACCCACAGGTTGGGCGGCGAGGGTCACGCGGCGGTTTACTTTTTCGTTCATCAAGGATGGCTCTTTGGGATCTTGGACTGGAGCGAAATTGTGCCCGCTGCTTCAGACTGCGCTGGCGCCACCGTCGAGCGGCAGGATCATACCGGTCATCTGTCGTGACTCGTCCGATGCCAGGTACAGCGCCAGTGGTGCGACCTCTTCGGGCTCGCTCGGCCCAAGTGGTGTCTTGACTCTGACCGGGTCGTCTTCTGGGAGCATCCGTCGCACGCGATCGGTGAGGATGACTCCGGGAGCGATGGCATTCACCCGTATCCCGGATTCTGCCCACTGCAGAGCCAGTGCGCGTGTCAGAGTAATCACGCCACCCTTTGCCGCAGTGTAGGCATCGGCACCGGCAGTGCCGATCATGGCCCGGATCGAGGTGGTGTTGATAATCGAGCCACCACCGGCCTCGACAAGGTGCGGAATACCATAACGACAGCCAAGCAGTGTGCCAAACAGATCGACACGGATGGTCCGCCAGAATTCATCAAGATCGATCTCGGTGACCGGCCCATCCTCGGTTGTGGCACCGCCGGCATTGTTGTAGATCACGTCCAGCCCGCCGTAGGACTCCACTGCGTGGGCCAGAGCGGCCTGCATCGCATTCGGATCGCCGACATCGGTTTGAATTGCCTGGGCAATACCGCCGCCCGACACGATCTCGTCGGCGAGTTGCTGGTTTTCGGCGGCCTGTCGATCACACAGAGTCAGCCGGGCGCCTTCGGCGGCAAAAAGCCGCGCGGCAGCGCGGCCGATGCCGCTGGCTGTGCCGGTGATCAACGTTCTTTTCCCCTGCAGACGGCCGCTCATCAGAAGGTCAGTCCGGAGTACACTGCTGCGAGGGGCAGCACGCTAACTCAGAGAACCCGTTCTGCACACTGTCGGTAGCTCTCCTGCCAGGGACGCAGGCGCTCGAAAGCAGCGCTTGCGGCAAGCACCTCAGCATCGGCATAGCGCCGGCCGATGATCTGCATGCCCACCGGTAGACCCTCTTCACTCAATCCCGCCGGTATCGATGCTGCGGGGTGCCCGGTGAAGTTGAGCGGGTAGGTCAGGCACCAGCCGATCAGAGGGTCGACCGGTTCTCCGTTGATCTCGCTGGGCCCAACTGTGTTGCCGTCGTTGGCGTTGTCTACGGGCAGGCAGGCCAGCGTCGGTGTCACCAGAAGGTCATAGTCATTCAGAACAGACTGAATCGCGTCGTAGATCTCGGTCCTGATCTCCTGGTCCTTGTAGAAGTCGACGGCACTGAGGTGCTGGCCGACTGCGATCCAGCGCAGGTACTCTGCTGGAAAATCCTGATGGTGATCCCCCAGCAAGTCGACCCCACCGGCCTTGGCCGCATCCAGGCCCGTGATGTTGCGGGGAATGATCAGCCGACACCACAGGTCGCTCAATTCCTGCTGCGGTCGCCTGATACCTACCTTGACTTCCTCGACGTGTGCCCCTTCTTCTTCGAAGGCCTTAACCTGGGCGTCTATGACCCTGCTGACCTGCGGGTCGACTGGGAAGACGTCCAGATCCGGGCTGTAGGCGATTTTCCAGCCCCGGATCGATCGCTTGACCGCTGGTAGAAAGTCAGTGTCGTCGTCGATGCTGTAAGGGTCGCGCGGGTGGTACCCGGCCAGGGCGTTCAGCGCCAGCGCGGCGTCTTCGACGGTTCGCGTGATCGGGCCTGAGAACGAGAAGGGAGTGTCGCTGGCAAACGCATTGGGCCGGCTCAGTGACGGAACCCGCCCGTAGGCGGCTTTGTAGCCGTAGACGCCACACCACGACGCCGGTATCCGGATCGACCCGCCACCGTCGGTGCCTTCGGCGAGCGGCAGCATGCCGTCAGCCACCGTAGCGGCCGCGCCCCCGGAGGAGCCCCCGGTATTCTTGTCGGGACAGAAGGGATTCCGGCTCGGTCCAAACAGGTAATTGTCGCAGGTGCCGCGAAAGCCCATGATGGGGCTGTTGGTCTTGCCAATGACGATGGCGCCGGCCTGCTCGATCCTTTCGGTGAATATGCAGCGGTGCTGGGTGATATTGTCCTTCAGAGCACGCACCCCACCCATGGTCATCGGCGTGCCGGGCTTGGAACTGAAAAGGTCTTTGATAGCCACTGGGATGCCGTGCAGCGGACCGAGTGCATCGCCGGCCATCAGTTGCTTCTCGGCGGTCTGGGCCTCCTCCAGGGCTCGCTCGAAGTCCTGGCAGACGAACGCGTTCAGACTGGGGTTGCGGGTCTCGACGCGATCGATGAATGCGTTGATGACCTCGACCGGAGAAAGCTCGCGCTGGCTGATTTTTCGGGTCAGTTCGGTCAGAGAACAGTAAGCAAGTTCGTTTGCCAGTGTCATTGGCTTAATCCTGTAGGTAAAGATTTGTCAGGCCGTCAGTCGAGGGTACCAGTGGGTCACGTGAGATTCCAGAAGCAGCCGGTCGTCGAGCCTCCAGGGTAAAACTGTACTCTTCATCCGGATTGCTCTTTCATACGCTGGTGCGCGATGTGGGCCTGAGCTTCACTGAAATAGATCAGGCCGTTTCTGAGTGTGCAGTCGGATTGCCTCATCTTCTCGACAGAGGCGGCGGTGGCGCACCATCCCCAGTTGCCGGTGTCGACCTTGCATTCTCCGGCAATGTATTCTTTTGAGGATTCGCACAGGCCTAAAAGTATGTAGTACGTCGATGGGTACTGGATCACAGCAAGCGACATGACTCCGAAAATCACGCCTGCGAATACCAGATAGGAAATTGCGGTCCTCATCGGTGCCTGATCCCAGTCGGTGGATTCAGAATCAAAGGAGAAGAGGTCAACGACCCGTGGTGCATATCGGACAGTTAAATCTATCGAAGGTCCCGGATTTCGTCCAGTGATATATAGAGCGATGGATTGCACCGGCAGCGGGTTGTGTACGGGGTCTCACTGTGATCCTGAATCGTATTCGCTCATGGTCTTTGGATCTGGCATAAGTGGCGGCTATGTTGACTGACTATGAGTGGACGGGCTTTGAGTTGGATCATGCAAGCGGTAGAACCGGGCGGCATTACCGTAAAACAGCTTTTCTCGATCGTTGCGGCTGTAAGTGGAGGCGATGCTCTGAAAGCCGAGGTAGATGGTTTGGAAACTCCCGCAGAGCCGGTCGACCGGAAAGTTACTGGCAAACATGCAGCGCTCGACCCCAAAGATATCGACTGCGTTCAAGATGACCTGCCGGTTGTCGGCGGCCACCCAGGGTAGCCCCGCACGGCCGAGACCCGAGATCTTAATCGCGACATTGGGCTGTGAGGCCAGTTGCTCCAACGCCTGGCGCCAGGCGGCCAGCCCCTGCGGGCTGCGATCGGAAGGCAGCCCGGTGTGGTTGAGAATGATCTGGGTTCCCGGAAAGTCTGTTGCCAGTTCCGTAGCCTGGTCGAGATGCCAGAACGGGACCTGGAGGTCGAACGAAAACCCGAAGCGCTCAAGCTGAGCGAAGCCGGACCGCCAGGCCGGGTCGTCCATGGAGCCTGCCAGACCACGCTTGAGCCGCTCGTCAAAAGCCGTTGCCCGGGGCTTGTGCCTGACCCCGCGAACCCTGCCAAAGGTTGCGTGCTGTGCCAGGATCTGGTCGATGTTCTCCTGGTTCAGCCGCGCCTGGGCGACGATCAGCACGGGATGGCTGCACGTCGCGCCGATCTTCTCGACCCAGCGGACTTCACCTACGGGGTCTTCAGGATTCCACTCCGCCTCGACGTAGACCGATGCGGCAATGTCGAATCCGGACGCATCGCGGGCATAATCCTGCGGCAGGTAGTTGCTGCGGATGGCCTGGTAATTGCCGTAGCGAAACGGGATCTGCGGCTCGTCGCACAGCCAGGGATGGTAATTCCGGGTCAGATCCCAGAAGTGGTGATGGGCATCGACCAGCTTCACCGCTTAGTCAGTGCGCTCGACCGGGTGGGTGACGCTCGGGTCACGTTTGATGACACGTTGTTCAATGTTCCGGATGTGATCGAAGTCATAACTTCGGCCTTTGAGTTCAAGGATCTTGTCGTTCGCCCAGTCCTCGTCGATGTCGAATGCTCCCGCGATGAAGTAATGGATCGCGACAAGCAGGCTCCAGACAAACAGCGGCCAGAACAAGGGCCAATCCGCGCCAAACAGAAACTCACTGCCGAGTAATGCTGCGCTGGACAGGATAAACAGCAGTGCATGAAGGCGAAAAAGGAATCGGGTGGGGAATGTGTCGGTACCCGATGAATAGCGCGTCATCTTTTGAACAAGCGTCGCCGGGGCGTATCGTCATCGCCACCCTCCGGTAACGTCGGGTAGATCCGGGCAAGCCGGATGATCCGCACTGAGTACCAGAGCAGTAGTGCCAGGGCCCCGCCAATGACCAGGGTGTCGATCAGATGCCGTTCTGAGCCCAGCCCATAGAACACCAGGTAGGCGATACCGGCAAGTGGTGCGGCACTGAGATACAGCGCCGCCGGGTAACTCTTGGTATAGCCGAAGAGAACTGTGCTACAGGTGACCGTAAAAGCGTAGAGGGCCATGTTCGGTGAATACCCGTGCGGGCCACTGCTGCTCAGTGCCGTAACAGACACGATACCAAACAGAACACCGAGAAAAATACTGTAAGCGAGGATCTCGTAATCGGCCTGTTGCCGGTTCAGGCGCGACACCGGCACCAAGTAGGGGGTTGTCCGGTCATCCCAGACATAGCGCTTGAACAGGCCTTCCCAGTCGAGCATGTGGTTGCGCCCGGGCAAACTGGTCCCGGTGACTTGTCTCGCTACTATTCCCGTGAACTGGACTGGTCGTTTGTGGATTGCTTCGCAAGTTCCGCCTGAACTTGCGCGGCACGGAGTTCCAGCTGGTCGTCGAGGTCCTCCAGTTCAAGGCGTTCTTTCCCCTCGATGGATGCGCCGGTATCTTCTGGCCAGTCGAGAGTCATGAGTGGAAAGCGCAAATTTCGTGGACCGAACAGGACAATCACTGTCTGCAGCCACACGGCGATACCCGCCAGCAGAGCAACCACCAGGCCGAACGTGAGGACACCTTTGATGATCCAGCGGTGGGACATGCCGACCAGTGACATGGAGATCTCACCACACTGCCACCAGGGACAACCCTCCCAGCGGTTGAACGCCCACGAGTCGATCGCGTAAACCGCCGAGAAGTAGATGATGACGCAGGTAAACGGTACCAGAAAAATCGTCAGGCCAATGAATTCCAGCCACGCCTTCTTGCGGAAACTCAGGTTCTCACGGACCAGGTCGACACGCACCTGGGTGTTCCAGATATAGCCGAAGCCCAGGACCAGGGTAAAGAGTACCGTGTGTGAGTGCCATTCGAGTTCCTGCAGCAACGTCGAGTCGAAAAACGGGCTGACGTTGTCCCGCAGCCAGATCTGTATGGTGTCGCCTTTGATCCTGATGAACTTCAATTTTCGAATGATCAGGTCAAATACCGTGATCAGTATCATCGGCATTGCGAACCATGCTCCAAACCGGCCCACTGCGTCGACGAATTTCCTCAACGATTCACTGACGCGAAGGGCTGTTGGCAGTTCCTCGGGTCTCAGGTGTCGAAGTTCTTCGCTTGCCGCCGAGCCGTCTGTGGTCTGGTTCACTTGGATTCTTCTCCAGAATTTAGGTCACTTGCGTTAGTAGTCATAGGCCAGTTTCATCAGCCACAAGGAGACGTTCGGTTTCCACATCACCAGTATCAGGCCGATGAGCTGCAGCAGTACGAACGGAATGATGCCCTTGTAGATTTCCTGGATCTTGATCTCGCTCGGCGCGATGCCCTTCATGTAGAACAGCGCGAATCCGAACGGTGGAGTCAGGAACGAGGTTTGCAGATTGATCGCCATCAAGGTCAGGAACCAGAAGGTGATATCTTTGGATGCGATGTGATCGCCGAAATCAAGGCCGGCCACCAAGGGGGCAAACACCGGCAGCACGATCAGCGTGATCTCGATCCAGTCGAGAAAGAAGCCTAGCATGAAGGTGATCGCCATGAGCAGGATCAGCAACTGCCACGAAGTCAAACCAGCTGAAAGGATCAGGTGCTCGACGATGTCGTCTCCGCCCAGTGAACGGTAGACGTAAGCGAAGCAGGTTGCGCTGATGATGATGAAAAAGATCATCGAGATGGTCCGCGCCGAGGTGTGACACACCCCCTGCAGCAACTCGAAGGTGAGCCGGCGGTTTGCGATTGCGAGGACCAGCGTACCGAACGCACCGACCGCACCGGCTTCACTGGGTGTCGCGATGCCGAACAGAATCGAGCCCTTGATCATGGTAATCAGGAGCACCGGTGGCAGGAAGCTCTTAAAGATCATCGCCGGGTACTTGTTGCTTGGTACAAATAAAAGTTCAGGCGGCAAACTTGGGGCGACTTCGGGCTTGACCTTGGCGTATATACCGACGAACAGCAGATAGAAGGTGGCGAGTACCAGCCCCGGAATGACTGCTGCCATGAACATGTTACCGACAGACACTGCCATCAGATCGGCCATGATGATCAGCATGATGCTGGGAGGTATCAGGATACCTAGAGTCCCCGAGGCTGCGATGCAGCCGCAGGACAGAGAATTCTTATAACCCTGGCGCATCATGGTCGGCAGAGCAAGGGCCGTCATCATCGTGACCGAGGCACCGATGATGCCGGTCATGGCGGCCAGCACCGTGCCCATGACAATCACAGCCAGTGCCAGTGAACCCGCGACGTTCTTGAGCAGAACCTGGACGCAGTAAAGGAGATCGTTCGCTACGCCGCTGCGTTCCATCATCACACCCATGAAGACGAAGGCGGGAACCGATACCAGAACCAGGTTCTCAGCACCCTGGAACCAGATGCGGGGCATGAAGTTGAAGAACTCGATGAGAGAGAACATATCGAGCCAGTAGCCGATGATCCCGAACAGGAACGCAATACCGCCGAGGATGAAGGCCACCGGGAAGCCGGAGAAGAGCAGCGATGCCAGGGTCACAAACATGATGATCGGCAGGAAGTCCTGGACCAGGTAGAGGAGTTCTTCCTGCTCTTCCTCCCCCATGCCGAGGATCGTGGTGTAGGCCAAGCCGATGACCAGCAGGATCACGACGACAATGCCAATGCCCCAGTTGCGGCCGGTGCGTTTCTGGACTTCTTCCATTGTTCTAGGTTGCTCCTGAGATTGGCCAGGTTTGTTCTGCGTTGATTCCCACCACTGGCGGAAAGGCGGCAAGGGCCCATATCTTTGGGCCGCATAAGACGGCGACGCTATCATCAATTCCCGGGGCAGGCAAGGAATTTAAGGCAAGTTGGTCAATGACACCGGCAAAAACGGGATTCCACGAGAAACTTCAACCCGGCGAGAATACGTTCGATCTGGTCGCTATTTCAGATCCCCAAAGAAGGCCCGCGGCCGGTTGGTCGGGCCAGAGTTCTGGGTAACACAGGGTGCCATCGAGTCGTTAGGGACCAGAGCGGTGCAGCAGCGTCTATATAACCCACGGGCTCTATCATTTTCCAATTATTAGCTTCTCCTGACTAGATGTGTAGCCCGGTTCAGAGTCCAAAGTACAACCTACATACCAGGTGGGTTTTACTTTGCCAATTACTGGTTTTTTCAGAAACGATGGGTTAGGATTCCGCGTATCCGCCGTGTTGGACGCTGTGGCGGTGTCTCAAAATCAACGACCAAAGGAGGATATCTCTGATGAGTCTGAAGAAAACACTTGTTATAGCAGTAGCCGCTTTGTCTGCGACCGCTTTTCTGGGCACCAGTGCCCAGGCGGCCCGGGTCAAGTGGAAGATGCACTCTGCCTGGGGTAGCCAGGTGCCCACACTGGGCTTTGAAGCCGTACGCTTTGCGGATGATATTACCGCCGTTTCCGGTGGCGATTTCACCGTCAAGTTTTTTGAACCTGGCGCACTGATCCCCGCCAACGAGGGATTTGACGCGGTTTCCAAGGGTTCGATTGAAATGGCCTGGAGTACCTCCGGCTATGACACTGGCAAATACCCGGCACTTGCGTTCTACAGTGCGGTGCCTTACGGCCCCAGCCAGGGTGAGACGCTGGCCTGGTACTGGCACGGTGGTGGCTTGGAACTCGAGGAAAAAATCTACGGTGCGCACGGTATCAAGCCGATGCACTGTATGTCGATTGGACCGGAGACCTCGGGCTGGTTCCGCAATGAGATCAAGGAACTCGATCAACTGCGCGGCATGAAGATGCGTTTCTTTGGCCTTGGCGCCAGGGTCATGCAGAAGCTTGGTGTATCGACCCAGCTGCTTGCCGGTGGCGATATCTTTCCTGCTCTTGAGAAAGGCGTTATCGACGCGACCGAGTTCTCGATGCCCATCATGGATATCAAGTACGGCTTCTACCAGATCGCCAAGTACAACTATTTCCCGGGCTGGCACCAACAGACCTCTTTCGGCAATACGCAGGTCAACCTGGAGAAGTTCAACGGCTTGTCAGATCAGAACAAGCGTATTCTGGAAGTCGCCTGTCGCAGCAGTCTGATCCGGTCTTATGTGGAAACGGAAGGCCTGAACCCGGACGCCCTGGTCGAGATGGGTGAGAAGTACGGTGTGATCGTCAAGCGCTGGCGTGACGACCAACTGGCTGTCTTTGAAAAAGCATGGCGTGAGGTTCTGGAAGAAGATGCCGCAAAGGATCCGGTTTTCAAGGAAATAGCCGATAGTTATCTCTCTTTCAGAAAGAAATATCAGAAGTGGGGTGATGCTCAGAGTCTGAACGCGACGTATCTGGACTGAATCATTCCCCAGGCTGGCCGGCTCTGCCGGTTCAGTCGTGAATTAGTTTGAATAGGCCGGCGCCCCGTTCTGGGGTGCCGGCCTTTTTCTTGGTGCCCTCTGTGTTCAGACACGGCTCAGGTGTGTCGATGAGGTCGATCAGGGTCAAGCGGGGAAGTGCAGACCCGTTGCAACTCTGAAGACCAGGAACATGAACCATCCACTGCCGGGTAGTGTGTTTGTGAATGGAAAGTCTGATTTGGCCGGCTCTCGTTGTTTAGTCTGTGGGTTCTTTAGACTTGCGTACCAGGGAATCCCGGTGCGTGGCTTTGAGTAGGCTTTTTGCCAAGTAGTCTGGAAGACGAAAGTACTCGGGCCTTGTTGAGGCCTTGAAAACATAGTCTTTCTCGCCATCGATCGGGCCGAGCTCGTAGGTCACCTTGTCGTTGCTGGTGGTCTCGACCGACACTGTCAGTTCCGGCGGATCTAAACCGAATCCCGGTCTGATATCCTTGCCCAGTACATCGATGATCCGCAGCGCCGAGACCTTTCTCGCCAGGGCATCGGCACTTTGCTGGTGAATCTTCTCGCCTGGGCCAAGATCCGGCGAGTCCCAGACCTTGTCTTCGACCGGTGCGTCGCTGCCCGTGTCTTGGCTACTGTCGGGGCGGCGGTTCCTGATCATTTTGATCATCCCGGGTATCTCGAGCGTAACAATGTCCGGATAAGGGATTTCAACTGCCATTTCGTCCTGCCAGTCCTCGGAACCCGTCGGCGCATCGTATGCAGCCAGCTGAACCTCATAAACGGAGGTGTCGTCACGGCTTCTTGCATAGGTCATCCTGGCCCGCGGTGAGGTGCCGAGAAAGAAAACAGTGAGTACGTCATCTTTGGAGCCTAGCGTGATGCGCCGTTCAAAGTTGGACTCGGTCACCCGAAAACGACTGAGCGCGGCAGGGGTCGTTCCGACGGGCATGCCACGTTCGAGTTCGCTTACTCTGGAGATGAAAGCCTCTACTTTTTCCTGGTCAGCTGGAAAATCACCGTCTTCTGGAACGATCCAGGTTGCGCCATGCTTGCGCAAGCTGACTGTGCCGCCGTCCGGGCCTTCGATCATCAGTAGATCGACCTCCTCTATGGCAGCACTGATCAGGAGTGAACGATCGGCCACCGTCGATAGATCGGTCCGGTTGACATTGAGGCCGGCGATCAGGGCGACCTGCAAGACCAACAGAACAGCCAGCAGTTGCACTAGTCTCCCCATGGCTCAACGTGGCTCGAGCATGGCCTTGTAGCGGGTAAGGCTGACCCGCTGAGACCGTCGTCGCCACAACCAGGTGGCCAACAGGGCCGCCAGGGCCAGGCCATAATTGAGATACTCCCATAGCGCCTGCTCATCGGGCCGCAGCGGCACAAGGGTCTGTGAGAAGCGCGAACGACCGCGGATACTGAGAAGCCCCTGATCCTCGAGCGACCAATCGATGACGTTCTGCATGAATTCGAGCGGTTTGGTGTAAAGCGTTCCCATGCCTTCGGAGGCCATCGTCAAGACGGTGTCGCTGGCGAACGCGTTGGAACCGACCAGTACGATGCGCGCTGACGGAGGTGATTTCTCAATGACACTGGCGGCAGGCAGGCTGTTGCTTGACTGCCCCTCAGCTGAGTTTTTCCCTTCCACTGCGACCTCGGCGGACGCGCTGGATCTGGCCGCGGCCAGCAGTGGAGATGGCTTGTCCTTGAAGTACGACTCGAAGCTTCCCTCGACCGCGAGTGCAAGAGTTCTTGCCCCCCGTTCTCCCGATATCGCAAAGCCTCCTTCGGGAAATTCTTTGTAGTCCGGCACCACAGAGGCGTCCCGAGATACCCAGCTCTGGTCCGAGCTTCGAAGCAGTACGTCTGACTTGCGGTTGCTGGCCGAAGATTGGGTCACAATAGAGATCGGCGAGACCCAGTTGACGGTCAGTTGATCGAGGCCCGCTGTGATCAGGTTGTCGGAGTTCAGTTGGCTGCCGCGTAGATCGGGAAACAGCGGATAGGGCAGATGTTGAATCTCCCGAACCGGCACGGTTCCGACATAGCGTTCGACCGGGACCGGCAGCGCTGTGTTGACGGGGTCCATTACCATGCCGGAACCCACCTCGAGCCCGTGATGGGCCAACCATTCTTCTAGACCTGAGCGATGGGCTTTGGCCTGAAAACTGCCGGCTACCTGGACATCGCGGGTAGAAGTCGCAAGGAAAACACTGCCACCCTGCATCAGGAACTGGTCGATCGCAAAGATCTTTATCTGATGGAGGTCTCTCGGTGCGAGCACCAGCAGTAGATCAGCATCCTCCGGTACCCGCCCGCTCGAAAGATCGGTATTGGTCAGCCGATTGTTTTGCATCAGCGCATCGCCGAGATACTGGTAATCGCTGGAAGCCAGCTCGGTGTTTGGGGTAACCAGTGCGACCGTCTTGAGAAAGCCGGGTGCCAGTCGCTTGAGACTCGCCATCAGGGTGCGACGCGCAGCTTCGCTGCCCAGTTCTTCGGGCAGTGGAACCTGTATTGCTTCACCGCCACGCAACATCAGCATCGAGAACCAGAACCCAGATTGATCATCGAGGCCCGCCAGCTGAGGACGGAATCCATAGCGCTCATTGATCTCGCGGCCCAGGCGCCCGCCGTCCGCATCCGGGTCAGCGATGCCGACCGAGAACTTGCCGGCCGATTGTGTCTGCAATTCAGCCAGTACCGACTCAAGATCGCCGCGTAATTCAAGCAGTTCAGGAGGCAGCTTGTCCGGCGCCGAGATATAACCTCGGAATGACACTTTGCCAGTGAGCGTATCAAACGGACTGCCGCCCGCCCGGAAACTGGCGAGTACTTTCTTCACCGTGCTTGTAATTGCGTACTCCGGATCCTTGAGCACAATGTCCAGGTCGCCACTGCTCGATGATTTGACCTCGATCAGATCCTGAAAATCCAATGTCTCGTTCTGGTCACCATAGGTCACCACGATATGAAAATAAGAATTGACCACTCCCGATTCGTGGCGGCTCGCCATTTGGAAGGGGATGGGACGGATTCCATACTTTTTGGCAGCCTCTTCCTCTATAGCCTGGTCAGCGTGCGGATCGACGAATTCGACGCGCACCCGGCCCCGGCCGAGCGCAGCATACTCGGCCAGCAGGTCGCGCAGCCTCGGTACCAGGGGCGAAAGCAGCGGGTGGGTTTTGGCCGAAAAATAGCCCCGGATGAGTAAAGGTTCCTGTAATTGGCCCAGATACCGGTCAGTCGCCTCGGAGAGTGAATAGACCTGATCTCTGGTGATGTCCAGACGAGCCCAGCTAATCGTCTGAAGCCAGAAATTAGCCGCGACGAAATTGGCTACCGTGAGCCCGACGATACACCACCAGCGCAAGTGGCTGCCGGATCTGGGATTGCCGGCCCAGCGAATGCGTTCCAGTGAAAAAAGATTGAGCGTCAGGAAAACACCCACGATCGACAGATAGTAGTAGAGGTCACGCAGGTCAAGGACCCCACGGGTGACTGAGTCAAACCTGGACCCTGAGCCCAGCAGCATCAGGAGCTCACCGACCTGATGCCCGAACAGCCCTGTGATCGTCGGTGTGCCGACCAGATAAAAGGCGCTGCAGATCAGGGCGGTCAGGATCCATGCAACGATCGGATTGTCGGTCCGGGCGCTCATGTAGACACCGATCGAAAGGTAAGCCGCAGCCAGGAAAAGGGCTGCCAGGTAGCCGCCAACTACCGGTCCCCAATCCAGCGGACCCAGCAGGGCAACGGTTACTGGCAGCGGCAGTGTCAGGGTCAGCGCCAGTGCCATCAGCCCGAGTCCGGCAAGAAACTTGCCAAGCACCAGGTGCAGGCGTGGCACCGGGCTCGCCAGCAGGATCTCGATGGTGCCGGCTCGCCGGTCTTCGGACCAACTGCGCATGGTCAAGGTCGCTGCCAGAAAGATGAGCAGGGCCGGCAGCCACTTGAACAGCGGTCGGGTGTCGGCAATGTTCCTGGCAAAGAACGTTTCCATCCAGAAAAACAGAAACAACGTCACGACCAGGAAAGCGCCCAGGAACAATAGTGCGGCTGGCGATGCGAAGAACTCGGCGAACTCCTTGCGGATTATTCTGATGATGTTGTTCATCGTCAGTGCGCCTGGTCAGATCGTGGCTCGTTGACAGCCGCAAACACGCTTTCCAGGTTTCGCTGCTCCGGCTGCAGCGCGTGCAGTGCCAGGCCGGCGGCCTGAACCGCCTGGGCGATCTGCGGCGCGCAGTCACAGGACAGCTCAATGGCGTAACGGAAAAGCCCGTTCTCCTCCGCCAGTGCTTCGACTTTCTCGACACCCGTGACCCCAGCCAGTACCTTACTGGCCTCAGCGTTGATGGAAACCAGCAGCCGGCGGGTCTGCGCGAGATCATCGATCCTGGCATCCAGAACAAGGCGACCCGCTCGCAGAATAAGAACCCGCTCGCAGACAGCCTGAACTTCCTGAAGAATGTGTGTCGAGATCAGTACGGTCGCGCTTTTCGCGAGATCCCGAATCAGGGAGCGCATCTGCAGGATCTGGGTCGGATCCAGCCCGTTGGTGGGTTCATCGAGTATCACGATGCTTGGGTTGTGCAGAATCGCCTGGGCAACGCCCAGCCGTTGACGGTAACCTCTTGAAAGTGCGCGAATGGATTCGGTTGCCCTTTCTTCAAGGCCTGTTCGCTTGAGCACCTTGACGATCGCGGCTTCACGCGCTTGGGTCGTGATCTGATGCAGGCAGGCCTGAAAGTCCAGAAACTCGACCACCCGCATGTCCGGCCAGATCGGGCAGTTTTCGGGCAGGTATCCGATCAGGGACTGAATGGCGCGGGGCTGGACACCGATCTCCATACCGTCGATCTCGACCTGCCCCGAAGTCGGCTCCAGAAAACCCGTCAGCATTTTCATGATTGTGGTCTTGCCGGACCCGTTATGGCCGAGCAGACCGACCACCTGCCCGGATTCAATTCTGAAGCTGACGCTGTCAACCGCGGCGATGGCGCCGTAGCGGCGAACCAGATTCTCGACCCGTATCATGTCAGTGCGGCCCACCTGCAGCTTGAAAACGATCGATCGGAATAACCTGGCGTCACGTTCGGTCCGGTTCTCTTGGTTCGAGATTTTACGGGTTGATACTTGTTCATCAGCAGTTCTTTACGGATCGGATTACGTAACAGCAGGGGGATTCTACCGTCTCAGGCGGAGTACATTAGCGGCCTGCCGCTATTGACTTACCCTGGCAGTCGATCCAGGCCATTGAACTCCAGGGCCGGGAAGGTAGCAACGAATTGTCACGTCATCAAGCTGGTTTTGCGTTCGGTTATCTGTCCGATACACCCTCTGTTGCCGTGTTCGAGGGTTCAAGCGTGCTTCAGTACCTCGGCATTTACCACAAATTCCGGTTCGATCGACCCGTCCAGAGCCGACAGCACGTTCTGTGCGGCGATCCGGGATGTGCGCGAAGACGACTCGCAGGTAACACCGGCGCAGTGCGGACTGACGATCACGTTGTCGAGTGTCAGCAGCGGGTCGTCCTGGACAGTCGGTTCGGTTACAAAGACATCGATACCTGCTGCGGTGATGGTGTGCTGAGTCAGCGCGGTGTAAAGAGCCGTCTCATCGACAACACCGCCCCTTGCCGTGTTGATGAGTATGGCTGAGGGCTGCATGGCTTCGAGTTCTCTCGCTGAGACCAATCCCGTGGTCTCAGCATTGAGAGGGCAGTGGATCGTGAGGATATCCACACCCGGCAGTACCGCATGCAGGTCAGTGACCTCTGTGCACCCACCAGCACGTATCGTTTTTGGATCGACGTAGGGATCGTAGACGAGCACCTCCATGTCAAAGGCGAGCGCCCTGGCTGCGACACGGGTCCCGATTCGGCCGAAACCGATGACCAGCAGTGATTTTCCACTGACTTCAGTTGCCAGGGGCCGGCTTCGGTAGCTGAAGTCACCGTGACGAGCGGCAGCATCGTAGTCGCCCCCGTGCTTGGTGAGAGCGAGGATCAGGTAGAACGTGTGCTCGGCGACCGAGACGGCATTGCCGCCGACCGCAATGGCCAACGGGATGCCTCGTGCCGTTAGCGCATCGACATCGACCGAGTTGAAACCGACGCCGTGCCGGGAAACCACCTTGAGATGCGGTGCGCTGTCGATAGCGGCGGCGCTGATGCGGGCCGAACGGACGAGAATTGCGCTCACATCTCGCGCGAGGCCAGCCAGGGTGGCCTCATCGACGGCTTCAGTGATCTCGACCGACAGGCCTTCTCGTTGCTCGAAAAGTCGCAACCCGTCCTGGTGAATATTGCCCGCAATTAGAACCTTTTCAGCCATCGTATTTAAGATCTCAGTTGATTCTCGATGATTCAGTGAACGCTTTGCGCAGCGCGTCGATATCCAGCGAAGGCCGCCGCGCAGCCTCCAGCAGGACAGCCTCCTTGCGGATCATCAGGTCGACCGCAGCTGGTAGAAGACCTACTGCGTCTTCTGGAATCACCACCGCACCATGGCGGTCTGCGTGGATCAGATCGCCGTGCTTCACGACCATGCCAAGCACCTCGACCTGGTTGCCGAAATCGACCACCCGGTTGTGGATATGGCTCGGCACGACCCTGCGGGCGAGCAGTTGAAATTCGGGAGCACAGTCGTCAAGGTCTCGCATCGCGCCGCTGGTGACCCCACCGACACAGCCCAGCCCTTTGTGAATATTGGTCTGTACCTCGCCCCAGAAAGCCCCGACGCCGGAATCATGGTCGATGTCCTCGATCACGGCGATACTCGGCTGGGGCGGGTCGGCGACGTATTCGTAGTAGGCGAGTCGTCTGGCCTGGAGAACCTCAGCACTTTCGTGCGGCGGTGTGCGGGTTGCACAACGCGCGGTGCGGGCATAACCGACGACAGGCTTGAGTTCAGGGTCGAGGCAGACGACCTGTTCGACCGTGAAGCCGTATCCGCGGCGCTCAGGCATGACGAGTTCTAGGGCGTTGCACACGGTCGGTGTGTCCCACTGTGTCAGAATCTCGAGTTGGTCGGCAGAATGTGTATTCATAAGGTGACCGGTATCCAGGCGGGGTGAAAAGAATCGTTAATGAACAGTAACACTAAGGAGGGCGGCTGCGGCACTGCAGTGGGCGCCCAGGTATTCAGTCGAGGATGGCTTCTGCTTCGATTTCGACCTTCAGGATGGGTGTCACCAGTGCAGAAACCTCGACCAGGGTCGAGGCTGGTCGATGGTCTCCAAAGTACGCCTGCCGGATCGGGTTGATCCGGGTCCGGTCGTTGACGTCGGTGAGGAAGACCTGCACCTTGACGATGTGCTCGGGACGACCGCCCGCAGCACGCAGGGCGCGGTCGAGATTGCCTATAGCGATCTCGAACTGCTCGACAACATCATCCGGTGCGCTACCATCGGGTCTCATCCCCACAGTGCCCGACAGCCAGATCCGATCGCCGGCCTTGACGACGTGACAATAATGACTGACGGGTGCCGGCTGGTCGCCCAGCAGGAAGCGTTCTATCTGGCTCATGGAAGCGGGACTCTGTGGTGGAAACTTTCTGCAAAGCTAGCACGATGGCGCCGCTAAAGACAAATCCAGCACCGCGTATCGACACACCCAGGCATTGTGCGCAATGAACCTTCCCAAAGCTGACGCATCGAAACGCTCTGCACGCGGAGGGTTACGGGCACTGCTGGCGAATCGCGAATTCCGCCTGATCTGGCTGATCGGCGCGGCTACCAACACCCTGCGCTGGCTGGAGATACTGGCAGTCGGGGTGGTGGTGTTTGATATGACCGAGTCACCGTTCCAGGTCGCCTTCATGGTGATCCTGCGATTTCTGCCGATGGTGTTACTCGGGGCCGTTACCGGTGTGGTGGCTGAAAGGCTTAATCGCCGACGATTCTTGATTGCCGCACTGGCGGTGATGGGGGGCAGCTCGCTTGTTTTGGCAATCCTTGTGATCAATGACCAGCTTAATCTCTGGATCATTGCCGCGAGCGTCATTCTGAATGGGTTGTTCTGGACGGTTGACAACCCTGTTCGACGAACATTGCTCGGAGAGGCGGTGCGCCCGGATCAGATCGGCATCGCCATGAGCCTGGACACTGTGACCAACAGCATGACACGCTTTCTGGGCCCGCTGCTGGGCGGGGTTTTTCTTGAGTTCGCAGGGCTAGGAGGGATTTTTTTCCTGGGCGCCGTGCTTTACTTTGCCGGTTTAGCACTGGCCTGGGTCGTACGGGCGGGCACCGAGGTCTCCAGGGTGGCAAGGTCTAGTGCTGGCTTTCTGGCGTTTCTGAGCGATGGGGTCGAGGTTCTGAAAACCAACCGTGTGGTCGCGGGGGTTCTTGCAATCACGGTCATTTACAATGTCTGGGGGTTTCCATTCGTCTCGATGATTCCAGTCATTGGGAAAAACGTACTGGGCTTGGGTCCGCTGCCCGTTGGGCTGCTGGTCAGCGCGGAGGGCGCTGGCACACTGATCGGGGCGCTACTGGTGCTGGTGGCACGGACCGGAAACCACTACCGCCGGATGTATACTTTTGGCCTTGCCCTTTGTCTCATCATGGCGCTAGCCTATTCCCAGGCCGGGTCGACCGTCCCTTCCGGAGTGTTCCTGGCACTTGAGGGGATCGGTGCTGGATTCTTTGCGGCGATGCAGGCCGCGCTGATTCTGCTCAACACACCGCCACTATTGCGCAGCCGGGTGATGGGATTGCTGTCGGTCTGTGTTGGTCTGTGTACCGTCGGGTTTTTGCATATCGGACTGCTTGCCGACTGGGTGGGGGCGCAGACTGCGGTTGCAATCAGCGCTGGCGAGGGCCTGCTCATGCTGTTGCTGGTGTGCTGGATTTGGCCGGAGATCACCCAACGGCAACAGGTGGGATGAGAGCACCCTGAAAATTACCATGGCCCAAACCAGCGAACTCAATTCAAACGCAAGTGCGTCAAGTGTGGCCATTCAGCGTGGCCTGATTCTTACTACCTGTACGGTGGTGACCATTCTCTACGCGATGACCATCACCATCGCTAATGTTTCGTTGCCGCAGATGCAGGGTGCACTGTCGGCAACTCAGGACCAGATCACCTGGGTCGTGACCTTCAATATCGTTGCAACGGCGGTGGCAACGCCGATGTGCGGCTGGCTGGTCGCCCGCTTTGGTCGCCGTCGCCTGCTGATCTGCAGCATCCTGGGCTTTACTGTGGCATCGCTGTTGTGCGGTACGGCAGAGTCGCTGGGTTCCCTGGTCCTATTTCGGATTCTCCAGGGTGCGTTCGGCGCACCCATGGCGCCGGTCTGCCAGGCGATCGTCCAGGATACCTATCCGAAACACCAGCATGGCGTGGTGATTGCATTGTTCGGCATGGGTGTGATCATCGGACCTATTATTGGCCCAGTGGCCGGGGGGTATCTGAGCGAGACCTACAGCTGGCGCTGGGTGTTTTTCATGATCGTACCTTTTGCTCTGATAGCGCTGGCCGGTGTTATGGTATTCATACGGGACAAAGGAGAGCGCTCTCCGGTAGCCCTGGACTGGATCGGCTTCCTGAGTCTTTCAGCGGCTGTTTCCTGCCTTCAGGTCGCGCTGGACCGGGGCGAGCGCGCGGACTGGTTCGAGTCCTACGAAATCATTTTTCTGACCTGCCTCGCAGTCGGGGCCCTGTATCTTTTCATCGGTCACATCACAACGACGGAGCGGCCGTTTCTACGTCCGGCGCTGCTGCGAGACAGGAATTTTCTGCTCGGTGTGATCCTGATGTGTGCCTTTGGCACCTTGAACTTCACTCCGATCACACTACTGCCGACGCTGTTGCAGAATCTGCGCGGCTATCCCGACTCGGTGATCGGCTACGTGTTGTCCATCCGCGGCATGGGAACCTTTGCTGGGTTCATATTCATGATCTATGGTAGCCGGCTTGATCCCAGATGGATGATCACTGCGGGGTTCCTGACTCAGGGGATTTCAGGCTGGTACTTGGGGCAGATGGACCTCAACGTCACCATGGCGGACATATTCTGGCCTATGATCGTACAGGGGGTCGGCGTGGGGCTGTTGTGGCCATCTATCACGGTGGTCGCATTTTCAACGCTCAAAAGCGAGTACCTCGATGAGGGTACTGCCCTGTATCATCTCATCCGTAATGTCGGCAGCAGTATCTATATCTCGTTCAGCGTCGCAATTGTCATGCGGACGGCCGGGCAGAGCTATTCTGAGATGAGTCAATTTATCTCGCCGTTCAACGACACTTTCAGAATGCCGTGGGCAAGCGGGCAGTGGAACATGGACAGTGTCGAAGGGCTCTCCCATCTGAGTGGCGAGATGACTCGTCAGGCAGCGATGATCGGTTACTTGAATTCGTTCCAGTTGTTTTCACTCACGGCGGTCCTGGCTCTGCCACTGATTCTGCTGATCCGCTGGCAGAGGCCCGGCACACCTGCGCCCGATCCGGCGCCGGAGGAGAAGCGTTGAAGATAATCGAATTTACGGTCGATCATTTCCAGGTGCCCCTGCCGGCCGTCTTGTCGGATGCCACCCATGGTGAGATGACACATTTTGGCCTGATCACGGTGCGTATTGTCGATGACCAGGGGTGCGAAGGCCTTGGCTACACATACACAGTGCACGGAATCGGGGCCTCGGCGATCCGCGCCCTGATCAGGGATGATCTTGGGCCGTTTCTGCTGGCGAGCAATCCGGATCCCCTGGAAGATTTCTGGCAGTCGATGTGGTGGCGGGTCCACTTTGTCGGTCGTGGTGGGATCGGGGCCTTCGCCATGGCCGCAATTGACATTGCGTTGTGGGATCTGCAAGCGAGGTCTGCCGGCCAGCCGTTGTGGCGGTTTCTCGGCGGCTCGAACCGGCAGGTGCAGGCCTACGCCGGCGGCATCGACCTCGACTTCTCGATCGATGAGTTGATCGCACAGGGCGAAGGTTTTCTCGCGCAGGGTTTTCAGGCGATCAAAATGAAGGTCGGGCGACCCGTTCTGGATGAGGACGTCAGCAGGGTGGGGGCGATGCGTGAATTTCTCGGGTCCGATTTCCCACTGATGGTCGATGCCAACATGCGCTGGAGCGCGAGGGAGGCTGAACATGCCGCGAAGGCACTGGCCCCTATGGGCCCGTACTGGCTTGAGGAGCCGACCATCCCGGATGACATCGAAGGGCATGCCAGGGTCGCGAGCAGCGGTGGTATTCCCATCGCCAGCGGCGAAAACCTACACAGCGTGTATGAGTTCAGGGATCTGATCAAACGCGGCGGGGTCACTTATCCGGAGCCCGATGCGGCCACGCTCGGCGGCATCACACCCTGGCTCGAGGTCGCCAGCCTGGCCGAATCATCGGGTCTTCGGGTGACCTCTCACGGCGTCCACGACATTCACGTCCACCTGTTGGCTGCAGTGCGCAACGCGTCCTACCTCGAAGTGCACGGCTTTGGTTTGGAACAGTTCATCGCAGAACCGCTTTCGCTGGAAGACGGGCTGGCGCTGGCACCCGAGCGAGCCGGTCACGGCATTAGCCTCGATTTCGCAGCGCTTGAGGAGTACCGGCTACCTGATTAGCTGGTGACAATACATTTGCTGAGTCACTCCGTGCCTGGTTCAGTCCAGGCCAGAGCCTTCTGCCCCAGGCCGCGGATCATGCCCAGGACATCCCGGTCACCCACGACATCGCGCATCTGGCCCGACAACTGACGTTCGCGGCGGGTGTCTATACGCACAGTCACCGTCATGCCGGCCCTCAGGCGGTACACAGGGTCGTTGTTATCGATCTGCAGGCGGATGGGTATCCGCTGGACGACTTTGACCCAGTTGCCGCTCGCGTTCTGGGGTGGTAGTACGGAGAATTCGGAACCGGTAGCCGGGGCAATGCTGGCGACACTGGTATTCCAGATCGCGTCCGGATAGGCATCAGCCACGACGGTTGCCAGCTGGCCAAGATGAATGTGAGTAAGCTGGGTCTCCTTGAGATTGGCTTCGATCCACACAGGATCGTCCTCGATCAGGCTGAACACTGGTTTGCCGGCCTGGGCGTATTCCCCAACCTGCAGTTTCATGTTGCTGACTACACCCGATGCCGGAGCCCGTATGGTGGTGCCGGCCAGGTCGATAGCTGCCTGATCGTAGATCGATCGTGCTGCCAGGTACCGGGGATGTTGGTCCACCGGCAGAGCGGCATCACCGCCGAGCGAGGCCAGCACTTTTTGCACGCGCTGCTGGATGATCTGGACCTGTTTTTTGGAAACCTGCAGCGCATGGTAGGCCTCGTCATACTGTTCCTCGATGCCAAGCCCTTGGTTTCTCAGTTTTTCCTGACGCTCTAAGCGGCGCTTGAAATGTCTGACTTTCTCCCGGGCCTGTTCCGTTTGAACCTCGGCCTCACGATGGTCGGCTCGCAAAGAGTTCAATTCGGTACCAATCACATCCATTCGGGCCCTGGCCCGGGCGAGCTCGATCTCGTAGGGACGGGCATCAAGCTGCAACAGCACCTGGCCGAGCGTAACTGGCTGGTTGTCTTCGATCCCAACCAAGGTCACCCGGCCGGAGATTTCAGAACTGATGATGATCACGTTGGCTTTGACGTACGCGTTCTCAGTGCTGACGTATCGGCCACCGGCAGCATAGAGATACACGCCCACGAAAATCCCAGTAAGGGGTATCAGTACCAGCAGGACCGAGCGAAGCAGAGTGCGCCTGCTCGGCCAGAAACGCCGTGCTGTGCCTGCCATCTGCCTTAGCTCCGCTTGCGGGCCTTGGGATGCGGCTGGCCGTCGCTGGATAGCGCCAGCAGGTTGGCCTTGATATCGAGCAGTGTGTCGACGAATTGCTCACGCTGTTTTTGGCTGAGGCCCGCCAGGGCATCCCTCCGGAAATCGGCGGCGATCCGGCGCAGAGATTTCATCGCGGGCTTGACCTCATCGGTCAGAAACACCCGCTTGACCCGGCGGTCCAGCGGGTCGGGCTCACGTCGCAGCCAGCCTTTGGCTTCAAGGCGATCGAGCAGTCGGCCCAGTGTGGGTTTCTCGATCTCCAGGATATCGGCCAGTTCAGACTGGTTCAGGCCATCCCGGCGGTACAAGTGCGTCAGCACCCACCACTGTGAGCGGGTCAGATCAATCGATTTTGCACGTCGATCAAACGTGGTTCGGAGCAAGCGCGCCACGTCGTTCAGAATGAAACCGAAATTACGCTCTAGATTTTCTCGCAACATTGGTCCAATTTAATAGCCTGGCTTATAATAAGCAAGGCTATATTAACCGAGGTTAATACCTATGAACCAAATTGATCTGAATGGACGTCGGGCTGTCGTCACAGGTGCTGCACAGGGGATCGGGCTGAGTGTCACCCAGAGGTTGCTGGACTCTGGAGCTACCGTGAGTCTCTGGGATCAGGATGCTGCCTTGTTGCAACATTCCTGCGAGGCCCTTTCAGAAACCGCGCCAGGATCGGTCTACAGTCAGGTGGTCGATGTCACCGATCCGACCTCGGTGGTCGCAGCCGCCGATGGTAGTGCCGCAGAGATGGGGGGCATCGATATCCTGGTCAATAATGCCGGTATTGCCGGTCCAACCGTACCATCCTGGGAATATTCGATTGGCGACTGGCAACAGGTGATTGATGTCGACCTCAACGGGGTGTACTACTGCTGCCGGGCGGTCGTGCCGATGATGCGGGAACAGAACTACGGGCGGATCGTCAATGTCGCGTCTATCGCGGGAAAAGAGGGTAATCCGAATGCGGCAGCCTACAGCGCCGCGAAGGCCGGTGTGATCGCGCTGACCAAGTCGCTGGCCAAGGAAACGGCAGATCTGGACATTGCGGTCAACTGCATCAGTCCGGCTGCTGCCAAGACTCGCATCTTTGACCAGATCAGTCAGCAGCACATCGACTACATGCTGTCCAAGATCCCACGCGGTCGTTTTGTGCTGGTCGAGGAGATCGCGGCAATGGTCGCCTGGATGGTGTCGGAAGAAAACTCCTTTACCACGGGTGCCGCATTTGATTTAAGTGGTGGTCGGGCGACGTACTAGGGGTGAACAGCGATAAAGTTGTCGTCGTGATGGGGGCAGGGGATGCCACGGGAGGCGCCGTGGCCGAGCGATTCGCTCGAGAAGGCTATATTGCGTGTGTTTCACGCCGTAATCCGGATAAACTCGAGCCGCTGGTCGGACGGATAGAGGCCGCCGGTGGACGCGCGGTCGCTTTCGGGACCGATGCCCGCCGTGAAGAACAGGTCCAGGAGATGTTCAGAACGGTCGAAGAAGATATCGGTCCGGTGGAGGTGTGCGTGTTCAATATCGGTGGCAATGTTCGCTTTCTGATCAACGAGACGACCACCAGGGTCTATTACAAAGTCTGGGAAATGGGCTGTTTTGCCGGATTTCTGACCGGCCGTGAGGCGGCCCACTACATGAAGCCCCGCGGTCGCGGCACTATTCTATTCACTGGCGCCACTGCAAGTGTTCGCGGCGGCATCGGGTACAGTGCTTTTGCCGGAGCGAAATTCGGGTTACGCGCACTGGCCCAGTCGATGGCGCGGGAGCTGGGGCCGGAGGGTATTCATGTGGCACACGTCGTGATTGACGGTGCCATCGACACAAAGTGGATTGAGAAGATGTTCCCTGAGGTCTACGCCCGTAAGGATCAGGATGGTATTCTGAACCCACACGAGATCGCTGAGGTCTACTGGCAACTGCATTGCCAGAAACCCTCTGCATGGACCCAGGAAGCTGACCTCAGACCGTGGATCGAACCGCACTAGGGAGGGGCAGAACCGATGACCCGAGTCGTGGAATTTTTCTTTGATTTTGGCAGCCCGACCGTTTACCTGGCTGCTACCCAGTTACCGGGTATCGCAGAGCAGGCCGGTGCAACGATCGACTGGCGGCCAATGCTGTTAGGCGGTGTGTTCAAGGCGACCGGTAATCAGAGCCCGGTCATGGTTCCGGCCAAAGGTACCTACATGGGTGCCGACCTGGCGCGCTTTGCCACACGTTACGGGGTGCCGTACAAGCGCAATCCCTTTTTCCCCGTCAACACCCTGGCGCTGATGCGCGGGGCTGTGGCTTACCGGGCTTCAGATCGGTTCAAGGCCTATCGCGATGCCATCTTCAGGGCCATGTGGGTGGAACCCTGTAACCTCAACGAGCCGGAGATCATCGGTAAAGTGCTGACCGATGCTGGTTTTGATTCCGGGGATTTCATGGCCCGCATCGCTGAGCAGTCGGTTAAAGACGAACTCAAGGCCAACACTGAGGAAGCAGTAGAGCGAGGCGCCTTTGGTGCACCGACGTTCTTTGTCGACGGTCAGATGTTCTTTGGACAGGACCGGCTGGATTTTGTCGCTGAAGCCCTTGACGCCTGAAACCCGTCCTTGCTTTTCTCATCCAGGTATGAACCCAGTTCACCCTGCTGGTCAGTCAGTGTCATGCCAATTTCCCGATCGGACCCTCGACCGGTCAGGTGGGTTCTCTGGCTGGATGACCTGTGCACCGGTAGTGATACCGGATCCGCTCATCCGTCGTCAGCGCCGTGCCGGCCGGTGCTCATGAATCGTCTATCAACAACTAGAATGGCGCGAAAGTTGCTGGTCCTTCTGTTGGCGATCTGCGCCTGCTCGGTGATCATATTCATCGTGATCAATCTGTTCTATGGATTACTGGGCGGGTTGTGGACGCCGGCTGCCTGAGCCAGGTGGTTAGCCTGAGAACTAACTCGGAGGTGGCAAAATCCGTGTGGCCTGTGCAGTGTTGCCGGGGGCAGGCCGCTAGCAGCCAGGTCGAGACGCGAAGAGGTTGGCAATAATGTTCGTCGAGTTCCTGCCCCTACTGATGTTCGCCGTTTTGATGCTGCTGGTCTTTACGAGTTATCCGATTGGCTTCGTTCTGGGGGGCGTGGCGGTTCTTTTCGGCATTCTCGGCTGGCAGGCAGGTGTGTTCTCGCTGATCGAGTTTTTCAACTTTCTGCCCAGGATCTGGATGATTGCTGATAACTTTGCGATCATTGCCGTTCCACTTTTTGTCTTTATGGGTGTGATGCTGGAGCGGTCAGAGATCGCCAAGGATCTGCTCGAGACGCTACAGATCCTGCTGCGGCGCGTGCCCGGTGGCATGGCGATGGCAGTCACTGTGATGGCCACGATCTTTGCCGCCATCACCGGTGTGGTGGGTGCGTCGGTGGTCGTCATGACCCTGATAGCGTTGCCACCGATGTTGCGTGCAGGCTACCGTCCGAGCCTGGCGCTGGGTACGATCGCAGCCTCATCAACCCTTGGTATTCTTATTCCGCCCAGCATTCTGCTGGTGTTCCTTGCTGAGTTACTGCCGATGTCCATCGGCATGTTGTTTGCTGCGGCACTGTATCCCGGTCTGCTTTTGTCGGGGCTTTACCTGTTGTACATCGGCGTCTACACCATGATCGTTCCGGAAGCCGCCCCCAGGTTGCCGACTCAGAATGATCGACTGTCGGGGGCAGAGATCTTCGCGATATTCATCCGTGGTGTGCTGCCGCCAGTGGTGCTCATCTCCATGGTGCTCGGCTCAATACTTACTGGCTTTGTCACCATCACTGAGTCGGCGGCAGTCGGCGCCGCGGGCGCTATGGTGCTGGCGCTGGCGCGGGGCAAGTTGAACCTGGCGACGCTGACCGATTGTCTGCGTCGAAGCGCCATGATGATCGGCATGATCTTTTTTCTCTTTATTGGAGCGACCTGTTTTTCCTACGTATTCCGTGTGCTCGGCGGAGACGAGTTGATCCTGGCCCTGGTTAGCGAGGCGGGCCTGAGTAACTGGGGGATCCTGGTCGTCGCGATCCTGTTGATCTTCGTGATGGGGTTTTTCTTCGATGTTCTGGAGATTCTTCTGGTCGTGGTGCCGGTATTCGCGCCGTTGGTGGCGCTGCTTGATTTCGGTGGTCATGTGCCCCAGGCGGATGTGATCTACTGGTTCGCGGTCCTTGTTGCAGTCACACTGCAGACCTCGTTTCTTACACCGCCGATGGGTCTCGCGCTGTTTTACGTCAAAGGGGTGTCACCCGAATCGGTGACGATGAGCCAGATCTATGTCGGTATCATCCCGTTCGTGATCCTGCAGCTGACCTGTGTGGGCCTGGTCATGGCCTTTCCAGATATCGCGATGTGGCTGCCACATCGTCTTTTCGACTGACCCGAGCCGTCATCATATGAATCAAACGCCGAAGAACCACAAATGCCGTGCCTGGTTGAAGGTGGCCGATTGGCTTGAACGACCGGTCATCTGGCTGGGCCGGCTGGCTGCCTGGCTGATACTGCCGCTGATTGGCGTCATTATCTTCGACGCGGTGTCCCGTAAATTTCTGCGCAAAATGCCGTTTGTGATCGAAACAGGTCTTTTCCATTTGATGAACTCACCTAAGCTGCAGGACTCCGAGTGGCACATGCATGCGATTCTTTTCCTCCTCTCCATGGGATATGCCTATGTTTATAACGCCCATGTGCGCCTGGATATTTTCAGGCCAATGCTGGGTGTCAAAGGACGGCTGTGGGTGGAGGTGGCCGGCGGAGTGGTGCTGCTTGTGCCGTTTCTTGCGGTTTTGATCTATTACGGATGGGGTTTCTTCATGTCTGCCTGGATCACTGACGAAGGCACGTCGGTGCTGATTGGGATCGGTAACCGGTGGTTTATCAAGTCGTTTCTACTGGTCGGGTTCTCTCTTCTGCTTTTTTCCGCCCTGTCGCTGCTGATCCGGTTTGCCATCCGATTATGGGGGCCGCAAGAACTGGTGACCCAGACGAGGTCAGAAGCTTTTACGCGGGACTCCCACTCTGCCTTTGAATAGCACGGTTGGCGGTCTTTCGGTGTGCCACCAGTTCCTGATTCTCAGAATGGATCTGGGGATTAGGCTGAATCTCCGCCATCGATATAGAAGGTCTGGCCGGTGATGTAATCGGCCTGGTCGGATGCCAGGAAAGCGGCGACGTTCGCGACCTCTTCTGCGCGGGCAGGTCGCTTGAATGGTATGCTTGCGACCCGTTTTCGCATCGACTCGCCAACATCGCGATCCCACAACTTGGCCATGCGCTGGTCAATATACGACCACATGTCTGTGTCGACGATGCCAGGTGCCAGTGCATTGACCGTGATGCCGCTCTCGGCCAGCGCCAGAGCCATGGAACGGGTCAAGGATACGACGGCTGTCTTGCTGGCGGCATAGGCGGCGATCTCGGGGCGTCCCCGATGGGCGGCCAGGGAGGCCGTGTTGATGATTCTGCCGCCGCCGCGCTCGACCATGTGGCGGGCAACAGCCTGGCCACACAAAAATACACCTTTGAGATTTACCTCCATCACCCGGTCCCAGTCCGATTCCGTGATGTCAAAAAATTCCTGGACCAGGATGATGCCGGCATTGTTGAAAAAGAAGTCTATATGGCCAAAGGTGTCGATCACCTGGCTGACCATGTTGTCTACCTGGATCTTGTCGGTAACATCGACCGGCACCACGAGTCCTCGGTGCTGGTGCGACTGGACGGTGCTCAGCACCTCAGTCAGTTGATCGGTCCGGATATCCGCCAGCGCAACGTCAGCACCTTCCCGGGCGAGTCTTTCGGCGATCGCGCTGCCGATACCGCCCGAAGCACCGGTCACGAGCCCAACCTTGCCTTCGAGTTTCATGGTCGACAGTATTCTCCTTTTTTGCGGTTGCAGATTTACTGGGCAGTCATGCCCCCGTCGATGACGAGTTCCGCACCGGTCATGAAGCTGGATTCGTCAGACGCCAGGAATACACAACCCCAGGCGATATCTTCGGCAGTACCCATCCGTCCGAGTGGTGTCTTATCCACCCGTATCTTCCATTGGACGGGGTCAGCGTGCAATACAGCGGTCATCTGCGTATCCGCGAAGCCCGGGTGCACGGAATTGCAGCGGATCTTTTCTGGCGCGTACTGGACCGCTGCAGCCTTGGTGAAGGTGCGAACCGCGCCCTTGGACGAGTGGTAGGCGGTAGACCCGGTGCTGCCGACGATTCCGTAGATCGACGAGATGTTGATGATCGAGCCGCCGCCGGCTGCCCGCATCGGCGCTATGGAGTGCTTGGTGCCCAGGAACACACCGGTCGCGTTGACAACGTGCGATCGGTTCCAGGCATCCAGCGTAGTGTCTTCGACCTTGACCCTGGCTTCCGGGATCGATACCCCCGCATTGTTCAGCGTGACATCCAGGCCGCCATATCGCTCAAGCGTGGTCGCGACCGCATCGATCCACTGCTGTTCATCGCTGACATCCAGATGCAAGAAAATCGCCTGCCCGCCATCATCTTTGATCTCATTGGCCACCCGCATTCCGAGATCATCATCGACGTCCGCGATCACGACACCGCTTGCACCCGCCCGGGCGAACAGGCGACCGCTGGCCGCCCCGATGCCGGAAGCACCCCCTGTTACCAGGGCCACCTTGTCTTTCAATCGCATGCCTGCTTCTCCGTGAGAGAACCGCCTGATCCAGGTTCCGATTCTGGACCACAACCGACCCAGGAACCAGCTTTGATGTGGCTCGTCAGAGCCACTGGCAATCACAATGGGTTCTCCTCTACACTTATCAGACCACGTCTGGGTACTTCATGACACAAATAGGGGGAGCTCATGGATCTATCAGCTGAAGCGTGCCGCAAGATGTATTCCGATATGTGGCGCATACGGCTTTTCGAGGAAGAAGCCGATCGCCAGACCCACCTTGGCAACGTCGTTGGCACACTGCACATGTACTGTGGTGAGGAGGCGGTTGCCGTGGGGGTCTGTTCTAATCTTACCGACGATGACTATGTCCTGGGGACGCATCGCAGCCACGGGCATTGCCTGGCCAAGGGTGCCCAGGCGGACCGAATGATGGCCGAGTTGTTCGGCAAGGCGACTGGTACCTGCGCAGGGAAGGGCGGATCCATGCACGTGGCGGATTTCTCCCGCAATATGCTGGGTGCCAATGGTATCGTCGGTGCCGGGCTGGGACCGACTACTGGAACCGCGCTTGCCAGCAAATTGCGTGGTACCGACCAGGTGTCGGTCTGTTTCTTTGGTGACGGCGCAGCTGCTCGGGCCACGTTCCACGAAGCCATCGCGATGGGATCGCTTTGGAACCTGCCGGTGGTGTACGTCTGCGAGAACAACCAATACCAACAGTGGGTTCCGCGCAAAAACGTCGCGGTTGTGGACTCAGTGGCCGACATGGCGGGGTCGTATTCCATTCCTGGGGTGTCTGTCGACGGTCAGAATCTGGCCGAGGTCTGCGAGGCCTCGGCTGAGGCGATCAAGCGAGCCCGGAGTGGCAGCGGGCCGACCCTTCTCGAGGCCCGGACCTATCGTTTTCATGGCCACAGTCTGGGTGATGAACAACAGTACCGCTCGATAGAAGAGGTACAGGAGTGGACCAACGACCGTGACCCGATCAAGCTGGCGGCAGACTTTATGCGAAAACGCGACTGGCTGAACAGCGAACAGGACCAGGCCATTCAGGCGGAGGCCGCGGCCGAGATCGCGGCGGCAGTCAAGTTTGCCGAAGACAGTCCCTGGCCGACGGCAGACGATGTCGCTACCGATGTGGTGGCGAGGGAGGTGGCGTGATGCGGACTCTGGCATTTAATGAGGCACTGCGGGAGGGCCTGCACGAAGAGATGGCCCGGGATGACTCGATATTCGTGATCGGGGAAGACGTGATCACTCACGGCGGACCGTACAAGGTGACCGACGGTGTCGCCGAACGGTTCCCCGGCCGTATCTTTGAAACTCCGATCGCTGAGGCTGGCATCGTTGGGGTAGGTGTGGGCGCGGCCCTGGCCGGCATGCGGCCGGTGGTCGAGTTGATGTATCTGGATTTTGTCACCTGTGCAATGGACGAAGTCGTCAACCAGGCGGCCAAAATGCGTTACATGAGTGGCGGGCAGGGCAGTGTGCCGATGGTCATCCGACTGCCCTGTGGTGTGGGTCGCTTGTTGGCGGCTCAGCATTCCCAGATCATGGAATCCTGGTTCATGCACGTGCCCGGGCTGCAAGTCGTGGTGCCGTCGAACCCGGCTGATGCCAAAGGCCTGTTCAAGACGGCGGTCCGCGCACCGGATCCGGTGCTTTTCTTCGAGTACAAACGGATCTACACCATGAAAGGTGAGGTCCCGGACGAGGAATACACCATTCCGATCGGCCTTGCCGATGTGAAGCGCGAAGGTGAAGATGCAACGATCATCGCCGTGGGGCCGATGGTCGAGAAGTCACTTCAAGCTGCTGTTGCGCTGGAGGATGACGGATGGGATGTCGAAGTCGTCGACCCACGTTCATTGTCGCCGCTGGACACAGCGACACTCTGCAAATCGGTCAGGAAAACCGGTAGAGCAGTCATCTGTGGAGAAGACTCGGCCTTCGCTGGCGCCGTGTCGGAGATCTCAGCAATGGTCAGCGAGCAGTGCTTCAGCGACCTCAAAGCACCCGTTGTCCGAGTTGGCAGCCCACATGTACCGATGCCTTTCAGCGCAGAACTCGTCAAGCACGTGGTCCCGGACGCCGATAACGTAATGGCTGCCGTTCGACAAGTGATGGCCTGACCGGGGTTTATTATGGCGACCCAGTTTCGACTTGCAGCACTCGGCCACACTATGGAGAAGGGCCGGATCGTCGAGTGGTATATCGATGAAGGCCAATCGGTCGATGAAGGTCAGCTGCTGGTGTCTGTCGAGACCGACAAGACCGTGGTCGATGTGAATTCTCCGCTCGGTGGGGTGTTGCTGAAACGGGTCGCTGCGGTTGACGGAGAATATGATGTCGGTGACGTGCTGGCCTGGATCGGGAAAGCAGGTGAGGCTGTGCCCGATCTGCCGGACGAAAAGGCCGGAGTCACCGATCCGGCGCCCAGCGGTCCGCGGGTGACACCCGTGGCCCAGAGGCTGGCGGACCGACACGGTGTCGACGCCGAGGCACTGGCAGGTTCCGGCCCCGATGGTCGGGTGACCAAGGAAGACGTTCAGCGGGCGATTGACTCTGGTACGGCAACCCCGCTGTCCGCTGCCGGCGGGTCAGTGGACCCGGAAGCGGAGATCATTTCACTGACCGGGATCAGGCGCACGACTGCGCAGCGGCTGAGCGCCAACTGGGCTCAAGCGCCACATGTCTCGGAAGGGGTGGAAGTAGATTTCACCGACTTCAATGCCATTCAGACCAGGCAGGAAGAAACCTGGCGTGACAGCTATGCCCTGGTCCCGGGCATAAACGACCTGGTGCTGGCTGCAGTGGCCAAAGTGCTACAGGACTATCCCGACCTGAATTCGGGTTATGTGGACGGGGCCATGCACCGCTACCGCGCCATTAATCTTGGCGTCGCCATTGATACCGAGGCCGGTCTGGTGGTGCCGGTCATCAAGGATGCAGACCGGCTCGATCTCGTTCAGATTGCGCGGGCTGTGCGCGAGTTTGCTGTTAAGGCCCGCGAGCGCAAGCTGATGCCGGACGAACTGGTCGGCGCGACCTTCAGCATCAGTAATCTGGGTGGCCTGGGCGTGGACTGGTTCACACCGGTGTTGAATCCGCCTCAGTGTGCCATCCTGGGTGTTGGCCGGGTTCGCCGGGAGCCGCGGTGTGCCGGTGATGCGTTCGTGGCCCGTGACGTGGCCACTCTGGTCCTGACCTTCGATCACCGGCTGGTCGACGGAGCGCCCTGCGCCCGGTTTCTCGGCCGGCTACGCGAACTGATTGAGGCACCCGATCCGTTATTGCCCTGACGCCGGGGCGTCTAACCTCTACCGGGCGTCATAGAGCCGTTAAGCGGCACGGGCTTCAGTTCAGGGCCAGTTCTCCCGGATCGGATCGCTGCCGTCCCAGTCCACCGCCGCTTCCCTGACTGCGTCGAAGATTCGTCGCCGCTCTGCGGTCAGATGTGCCATCTCGATCACGGTGCCGGGGTGCCCTTCATTGAAGAAATAGACGAATCGACCGCGGGGGCTGTCTGCCTCCTGTCCGACTTCGTAACCGGAATCGAGCGCCTGACGATAGACGCTGTCGAAGTCCTCCGGCCAGCTTGACCAGTGCTGCAGGCCCTCATGTCCCGCATTGAGAAAATCCTGGTACATGGTGGGCGAGTCGTCACGCTGTTGAATGAGTTCGACCTGTACGTATCCGGAGTTCGCCAGCCCGATCGACAGGTGTGGCTCTCCCGGCTGGCCCCGGTAATGAAAATCGTTCACGGTCAGTTTGTCGACGTAATACCACGGTCCGATGCCACAGACCTGGATCCAGTGCTGCATCGCCTCCTCGACATCCCGGACCACGTACCCCATTTGTCTGATCGAGCCAAATAGTCTGCTCATGATCTGCCTGACCTCCCTTGGTCAAAGAACCGGTACTGGCATGATATCGTCTTTGCGAGACCGAGAAACAACCATTGCCGAACAAACTCCAGGCCCGGCTGGGTTAAACTCCGTTTCGCTGTAGCGACTCAAGCCCGGAGAACGATGATGACCGCAACACCACGAGAGCTTTACGACCAGTATATGATGCCGAACTATGCACCCGGCGACGTGATTCCGGTCCGCGGCAATGGCTCACGGGTCTGGGACCAGCAGGGGCGGGAGTACGTGGACTTTGCCGGTGGGATCGCGGTCAATGCGTTGGGCCATGTCCACCCGTCGCTGGTCTCGGCGCTTACAGCGCAGGCCTCGAAGCTTTGGCACACCTCGAACGTAATGGCCACTGAACCTGCCATGGTACTGGCCCAGAAACTGTGCGATGCGACATTCGCGGAGCGGGTGTTCTTCTGTAATTCCGGCGGTGAGGCGATTGAAGCGTCTCTGAAACTTGCCCGTCGCTACTGCAGTACACAGTTCGGTCCCGAGAAAGATCTGATCATCGCTTTTGACAACGCTTTTCACGGCCGCTCGCTATTCAGCGTTTCAGTAGGCGGACAACCGAATTATCGGCAAGGGTTTGGACCGTTACCGGGTTCGATTACTCACCTGCCTTTTAACGATGTGGCTGCCCTTGAGGAAACCTTCAGCTCGTTATCTGACACGGTCTGTGCGGTCATTGTTGAGCCTATACAGGGGGAAGGCGGCGTCCTGGATGCCGATCCGGAATTTATGCAGGCCATTCGGCGTCTATGTGATGAACATAACGCCTTAATGGTGCTGGATGAAGTACAGACAGGGGTAGGTCGAACTGGCAAGTTGTATGCCCACGAATGGTACGACGTTAGGCCCGACATTATGGCTACCGCAAAAGCCCTAGGGGGGGGATTCCCCATCGGCGCAACTTTGGCGACAGCGGAAGTTTCTGAAGTTTTTAAAGTTGGAACTCACGGTAGCACCTACGGGGGCAATCCGCTGGCCTGTTCGGTTGCCGCTGCGGCATTCGACATTATCAACACGCAGGAAGTGCTTGAAGGTGTTACGGCTCGCCGGACCATGCTCGTTGAAGGATTGGAGAAGATCTCGAGCCGTTTCGATGTCTTTCGAACGATCCGCGGACGGGGACTGTTGATCGGCTGTGTCGTTTCGGACCCGTGGTCGGGTCGCGCGCGCGAGTTTCTTCAGGCCGCGGAGGACGCTGGGGTAATGCTGCTGATAGCAGGAGCGGATGTCGTGCGTCTCGCACCGTCACTGATCATCCCGCAAGCCGATATCGCCGAAGGGCTCGAGCGCCTGGAAACTGCGATCGCAGAGCTCTGTGCCGCCGAGCAGAAGGCTGCCAGCGGGTCTTGAGATTCGTTCTACCGACCGTTGAATTCGCCGTGGGCGAAGTTGACCGTAGAGTCAACACCCATCATGTGCACCCGGGCCTCGTGAGGCGCTGACTCGGCAATTATTCGGCCACGACGAATCACAAACAGGCGATTGGCTTTTAAGCGCAGGGCTTCGACCGGGTCACCCGCCTGTAGAACCACCATGTCGGCGTTGCAGCCAGGGGTCAGACCGTAGTCTGGCAGGCCCATAACTCTGGCTGCATTGATGGTCACGGCCCTGAAGGCAGCGTGCATCTCGCTGATGCCTGTCATCTGGGCGACATGCAGACCCATGCTGGCGACCTCGAGCATGTCGTGACTACCCAGGGCGTACCAGGGGTCCAGCACACAGTCATGCCCGAATGCGACGTTGATACCCTGCTCTATCATCTCTTTGACTCGAGTCATGCCGCGGCGCTTGGGATAACTGTCCGAACGTCCCTGCAGGGTGATGTTGATCAACGGGTTGGCGACGGCGTGGACCTCAGACTCGGCCATAAGCGAGATCAGCTTTCCTGCGTAATAATTGTCCATCGAGTGCATCGAGGTCAGATGCGAACCTGCCACGCGGCCGCCCATACCCAGGCGCTGGGTCTCGGCCACCAGGGTTTCGATGTGGCGGGATGAAGGATCGTCGGACTCGTCGCAGTGCATGTCTACCATCAGGCCTCGCTTCTCCGCGATCTCGCACAAAGCGCTGACCGAACGGGTTCCTTCGGCCATGGTCCGCTCAAAATGGGGAATCCCCCCGACCACGTCGACGCCAAGATCAAGCGCCTTTGGCAGCAGATTGACCGCCTCGGGATATCTGAAATAGCCGTCCTGGGGGAAGGCGACAAGTTGCAGGTCGAGGTCGGGGCGCAGTTCCTCGCGCACCTCGAGAAGCGCCCGTACCGCAGTGAGTTCCGGGTCACAAATATCAACGTGGCTCCGAATGGCCAGGTTGCCCCTTGCCACAGCCCAGCGGCACAACGCGTGCGCCCGACTCTTGATGTCTTCGGCGTCCAGTTGGGGTTTCAGCTCAGACCACAGGGCGATTCCTTCGAGCAGGGTGCCGCTCTGGTTGACCCGCGGACGCCCGTAGGACAGGGTCGAATCCATGTGAAAATGACTGTCGACGAATGGCGTCGTAACCAGGCGTCCGCTGGCATCGATCTCTTGTTCAGCCTCTCCTTCGATCCGCGCTGAGACCTCGACGATGCGGCCCTCGCTGCAGCCGATATCAACGGGAGTTGCCTGATCGATCAGTGTTGCCTGTCGGATAAGCAGTTGCAACATGGTCACTTCCCCTGATGGAGTACGCCCGGATGGGGTGATGTTACAACCCCAAGCTGCTGTTCTGAAAAAAACTTGCCAGTGGTGGGCAGGGGTGTTTGATCGCCGATCAGGATTTCTCCACCAGCAGATGAGCGTCTGACGGGTCCCAGTGTGCGTAGACCGGGGAGCCGGGCCTGAAGTCCAGTTCAGAGAGTTCCCGTTGCTGGATCTGGATCTTGAAGTCGTCGCCAGCCGCCGTTTCGGTCAGCAGGGTGACGACCGAACCGATGAACTCTTCGCTGATGAAGCGGCATTTAATCTCGTTCGGCTGGTGGCTGGGAGAGGCGGCCAGCCTGATCAGGTCCGCACTGATCACCAGCGTTGCCGGGGCCCCGGCAACACAATCCTGTCCCGCTACCGGTGTGCATTGAAAGAGTCCGGCGGGAGTCTGGAGTTCGATGGCCTCACCAGCTGTTCTGATGGTCCCCGCCAGAATGTTGTTCGAGCCGACGAATTCGGCCACAAAGCGGGTCGCCGGACTTCGGTAGATGCCCCGGGGTGAGTCGGTCTGCTCGATCCTTCCCTCGTTCATGATGACCACCCGGTCGGACATCGCAAAAGCTTCGGACTGCCTGTGGGTAACATAGATAAAGGTAATGCCGAGTTCCCGCTGCAGTCGCGTCAGAACGCCCTGCATACGTACAACTAGATTGGCATCCAGCGCGCTCAGCGGTTCGTCGAGCAGCAGTATGCGGGGTTCGGTCACCAGGGAACGGGCGAGTGCCACCCGTTGCTGCTGACCTCCGGACAGCTGGTTGATCTGGCGCTCGGCAAACTCGCTGATTTCCAGCCGCTCGAGCCAGTCCATGGCCCGTCGCCGGCGCTCGGCAGGATCGATGCCACGCATCTTCAAACCGAACTCGACGTTTCGAACCACATTGAGAAACGGGAAGAGTGCCAGAGACTGCCAGACCAGAGGCGTGTCCCTTTCGGAGACACTGACCTCATTGAGTCTCTCCCCATCGAGGCGGACCTCCCCCTCGCTTGGGTGCTCCAGGCCTGCGAGCATGCGCAGGGTCGTGGTTTTGCCACAGCCCGAAGGCCCCATGATGGACAGAAACTCCCCCTCATCTATGGCAAGGTCAATCGAATCGACAGCGGTAACATCGCCAAATCGTTTGCTGACTTGATCGAATACCACCATCGGATCTTTGTTTATCGAAGACATCTGCCTGTTCCTCAGATTCCGGCCAGAGAACGCCGCGATGATTTTCTCATGTAGATGATCTGAGCCAGGATCACAAGGGTCATCGAAGTCATGAAAACCACCGATCCGATGGCGTTGATCCTCGGGTCGGTGTTGCCCTGCAGAATCTCCAGAATGATCACGGGTACTGTCTTGTTGAGACCCGACACGAACCAGGCGACGGCAAACTCATCGAAAGAGACGGCCGCCGTCAGGCAGAACGCCGAGACGATGGCCGGTGCACAGAACGGCAGGATGACTTCCCGCATTGCACGCCACGGCGAGGCGCCCAGGTTCCAGGCGGCCGGCTCCAGATTCGGGTCGATCTGGGCCAGCCGCATGCGTACCACGGCCATTGCAAACGGTGAGCACAGGACAACGTGACTGACGATGATCGAGTGCACTTCTCCGGACATGTTGATCCTGGCCAGAAGGGCGAGCATTGCAAGCCCCATGATAACCAGCGGAATGGTCGGGGGCAGCAGTGACAGCGCCAGGTAAGCCGGCTTGCCGAAAAAATTGTAGCGGTAGTCGGTATAGGCCGTACAGAAACCCAGTACTGTCGCCAGCGTGGCAACTGACAAAGACACGATCAGACTGACCTTAAAAGCATCCCAGATATCGGCGTCGGTAAACGCCAGTTGATACCAGTGGGTGGTGAAATGGCCCAGCGGCAGGGTCGGGAACCGATCAGAGTTGAATGAAAAAACAAAACTGGTCAGGATGGGTGTGAAAACGAACAAAAAAACCAGAACGATGTAGCTGCGCAACACCCAATGCTGGAATCTGGAGTCTTTCACGAGCGTTTCCGGTAGGCCGTTGCGACCGCGGTAAACATAATGACAAACAGCGTCACGATCATGGTAACAGCGATGACTGCTGCCCGCGGCCACTGCTGCCCGGATTTGGTTGTGTCGATGATCAGAATACTGAGCGTCGGGGGTTTAGAGCCACCCAGATAATAAGGGCTGACAAAGTCGCCGAAGGACAGAATGAAGCAGAACAGCGCCGCGATGATGATGCCGATCTTGGCCAGGGGAATGATCACCGCGAACACCGTTCGAAGTCTGCCGCAACCGAGATTGTGGGCCGCTTCAATCAGATTCCGGTCGACGTTCGACAGGGAGATTAACTGCAGCACCACCGCGAGCGGCAGGCACAGCGTCAGATAACCGACCAGGGTGCCAAAAAAGGTATAGAGCATCGAAAACGGCCCGATGCCAATGTAACCCAGAAGGACATTGATGATGCCGTTGTCGTTGAGAAAGATCTGCCAGGAGAAAATCCTGACCAGATAACTGGTAAAGAACGGCACGATCAGGAAAAACAGAGCCCAACGACGTACCAGGGGCGAGACTTTGAAGGCCAGGGCAAAAGAACAGGGGAACGCGATGATACTGGTGACGAGTGTTGCCACGGCAGCATACCCCAGGGTTCTCCAGTAGCCATCCCAGAAGTAGTCTTTAGAGAACATCTTGACCCAGTTGACCGTGTCGAACCCCGGCACCATCCGATAATTCTTGACCAGCCAGAAACTCATCAGCAATAGGAACAATAGGGGGAAGACGAAGAAAACCAGCTGCCAGAGGACTATGGGCATCGACCAGGTCAGGCCATAGATCGTGACGGTCTGTCGTTTTTTCACAGTGCTTTGAGATGTGGTGCGCTGAGGACGTCGGGCGAGATTCGCTCAGCGCCTGCCCGGCCGGTCTGTCTACAGATCTCCTGCCGAGCGTGTCGCCTGCAGGGCGAGGAAAGAAAACGGGCCGGTGTTGGCCGGCCCGTTCATCATCATCGCCGCTCAGGCGTTTTTATATTCCGACCAGAACTCATTCCATTCTTCCAGGGACTGCTGCACGGGAACTCCTCTGAAATGGATCCGACCATCTCGAATGTCGTCCAGGCAGTTTGGACCATCGAAGACCATCCGTTGGCGCTTTGCTTCGGCCGGATCGGCTTCGTTGAGCGATTTCCAGCCGGCCTTGTAGGGCGACATTGCCGGGTAGGCATCCATTCCTGCGGATCGCACCTGGCCTGGTCCGGAAGTCATGTAACGGATGAAATCCTTGACCAGATCCTGCTTCTTGGAGCCCTTGCCAATCGAGTACGATTCGGTCCATTGGATCCCACCCTGTTTGGGGACAACCGAATCCACCGGTGACCCATCCTTGCGCACCACTCCGGTGATCCAGTCACCAATGCCACACATCGCATGGATCTCACCGCTTCTAAGAGAAGAAAATGTCCCGCCATAGTCGAAATAACCCCCGACCTGGGGCTTCAGTGACAACGTCGTCTCCTGGAGTTTCTTCCACTGCGCGTCATTGATATCGAAAGGTGAGGGACTGTTGTTTCCATCCCGAAGGCTGAGACACCCAAGGTTTGGCAGATGCCAGTCAAAGTGACCGACTTTGCCTGTCAGTTTGGGTTCCCACAGAACGTTATAGTCCATGGCTTCTTCATGGCTGACGATATCCGTGTTGAACGATACCCCAAGGAAGCCAAATCTGACGATTACCGAATAAAGGTCGCCGCCGTTCCAATGTCCTGGGAACCGCGTGAACTCGTCGTAAAGATCATGCATGTTGTACTCGTTCGGGTCCATCTTTTCTATGTAGCCGGCCTCGTTGAGCAGTTGTACAAACTCGGCATCTGAAAGAATGATGTCGTATGTGCCGGGGGGTGATTGTGAAATCAGGGCCAGCATATTGTCGCCTCCGGCGTAGTACTTGGCCTTGATTTTGACATTGTGCTTGGCTTCGAACTCTTCAACCATGTCGGGTTCCCCGTGCCCGTACCAGGCGATCATATTAAGCTCGGTGGCGGCCTGGGCACGCGGCGGTACCAGTATCAGAGGTACGCCCAGTGCGGTTGCAGTCGAAGCCACACCGGCTCCTTGCAAAATTTTGCGTCTCGAGAGATCTGTCGCAGACATCGTCTTGGCAGGGGTGCGTTTGTTTTCACTCATCGGTGGTTCCTCCTAATGGAAAGGGCTTGTTCACTTGTTGTGGGCTAGGGGTGAATTTACTTGGGGTTACTCGGTTGATTCAAGCTTGCTGGTGCCCTGGTCGCTTTAAAAGCCTGTTGAAGATGGTTCAGTACCAGTGAAACCTCTGGCCTGGCAGGTGTGTTGCGCGAGAAGATCCCCACTGTAATGGGACGCATCGGTGCAAAATCAGCATTCTGGCGCAATTCTTTCATCCGTTGGGTTAAGGTAGGTAGTGTCAGGGCCGAAATCCCGAGCCCGCTTTCTACCGCGTCTTGCAATCCCTGTATAAAAGGACTTTCATAGATCACGTGCCAGGCGAGGTCAGCCGCGTCCAGGACTTCCGTCATCCGGAGTCGATACTCACAGCCTTCCGGGTGTGCGATCAGTGGCACAGAGCGTTCCGATGACAGCTTGAATGATCGGCTCGTGACCCACAGGGGTTGTACGGTCCAGGTTTGGCTGCCATGCGGCGGCAGGTTGCCCTGGTCGATGGCCACTACGATATCGAGGTCACCCGATTCAAAGTCCAGGGTGATTGACTGACTGAGCGCACAACGATACTCCAGGCTGAGTTCGGGATGAGCTCTGCAAAGCGCCATCAAGCCGGATTGCAGGGCCGCAGTCGCGTAATCCGTCGGCAGGCCCACCCGCACGGTCTGTGATCCAGCGTTCTCGCCTGTGAGATAGGCCAATTCTCCGTGCAAAGCGAGTATCTGGCGCGCATAACCGGCCAGTTGTGTCCCCAGGGGGGTCAGCTCAACCGGTTTTCGCTGTCTGAGCATCAGTTTTCCCTGGGCATGGCGTTGCAGTCGCTGCATGTGCAGGCTGACGGTGGGCTGGGAGCAGCCGAGCACTTTGGCCGCCCGGGTGTAACTCTGGCAGTCGATGACCGCGACCAGCGTCCGGAGCAGATCGGTGGGAATGTCCAGCGCTTTCATTTATAGATAAAACAAATAATAATTCGCTAGAATCAGTTATATTAATCTAACATTTCGACCAGGACAAGTCTGTGAACCGCATTCAATTCCATAAACAGTTCAAGGTGCCCGGCCCGGCCGTGTTGCCTGTCATCCATGTCCAGGACCGCCCTCAGGTCTGCCGAAATATCGAGTTGGCGGTGGGCTGCGGGGCTCAGGGTGTGTTTCTTATCAATCATGATTTCGATTTGCCGACCTTCCTTCCATTGCTGGAGGAGTGCCGAGAAGCGTTCCCCTCGGTCTGGATGGGGGTGAATTTCCTGGGTGTGACAGGCCGGGATGCTTTTCCTGTGTTGGGTGAGATGGAGCAACGCGGGCTGGTCATCGATGCCTACTGGGCCGATGATGCCAGGATCGAAGAACGTGAGCGTGACGCATCCGAGGCCGAAGAGATCTCGAGATTGAGAGCAGAGAGCTTGTGGACCGGGCTCTACTTTGGCGGCACTGCTTTCAAGAAACAGAGGGTTGTGAATCCGGCGCATTACGTCGAGGCCGCGTCGCAAGCGTCTCGCTGGATGGATGTGGTCACGACCTCTGGCCCTGGTACCGGTCAGACTGCGGATCTCAGCAAGATAGCGAATTTTCGAACCGGGGTCGCCCAACGGCCCCTGGCGATCGCCTCGGGGATAACACCGGAGAACGTCGGTGACTACGCTCGCGATGCAGATGCGATTCTAGTTGCCACCGGCATCAATCGGCCGGGTGATTTCTACGAAATTGACCAAGGTCGGTTGACCCGACTGCTGGAGAACTGCCGTCAGTCGCACGTTGTAGGGAAGAGTCCCACAGCGACCCGAACAGAAGCTGATGAGCGCTGGTATCTTCGATACATGGCACCCACGGTCAAGGGCGATACGTTTGCCTGGCTCGATCCGTCATCAGCTTACATCAATGCCCGGGCATTCAGCGCGATGGTTGATGATCTGTTGGCGCCGTTTCGATCCGAGCGGATCGATGTGGTTGCTGGTGTGGACGCGGCGGGCTATGTGCTCGGTGGGGCGTTGGCTGTTCGCCTGGGTACCGGCCTGTTGACGATCAGAAAAGCAGGAAAGCTGCCCGTGCCGACCGACGAGGTGGAATTTGTCAATTACACCCAGCGACCTCAATCGATGGAGTTGCGTGTGCCGGCCTGTCGACCTGGGACAAGAGTTCTGCTGGTCGATCAGTGGGTCGAGACCGGTGGGACTATCGGAGCCGCGATTGAACTGATTGAACGCCAGGGTGGCGTCATTGCGGGCATCGCAACTATCTGTATAGAAGAGACACCCAAAACGAAGGCTTTACAGGAGAAATACCGTTGCGTGGCCAGTGTGCTACCTGGTTCCGATTTCCAGGCACAATGTAACGCCAAGCACATGGAATTCTTCGATGGCTTCGACTGGGATCGGGTTCTGGCAGACACCCTCGGATAAGTCAAAGAATTGTTAACAGATGGGGGTGGTACTGAACCAGGATCAGGTTAAAGATCAGAATTGTTAATGCAAGAAACAGACCTGGTTCAGTGTTGTGGTGATTCAGTATGACTGAACGCCCCAGAACACTGACCATCAAAAACGGCGCGCCCCCTGAGCCCACCTTCTCCAGCGAAGAGATGGCCCGGCGAGTCGCCATGCTGCGCGCGCAGATGTCGAGCAGCGGAATTGAGGTTGCGGTGCTGACTTCTATGCACTGCATTAACTATTTCGCCGATTTTGTCTACACGGCATTTGGTCGGAATTACGCACTGGTGGTGACAGACAGCCGCTCAACGACCATCAGCGCAAATATCGACGGCGGTCAACCTTGGCGCCAGACGTCCGGGCAGGACAATCTGGTCTATACCGATTGGCACAAGGATAATTTTTTTATTGCCGTAAAACAGCTGGTCGGGACAGCGATGACCGTCGGTGTGGAACTTGACCACCTGACCGTACAGAACCGGGAGAAGCTCGAATTGGCCCTGCCTGGACGAAAACTGGTGGATGTTTCGCCGCCAGCAATGCAGATGCGCATGCGCAAGTCAAAAGAAGAGATTGCACTGATAAAGGCGGGTGCCAGAATCTGTGACCTGGGCGGCGTGAGTGCTCTGGAGGCGATCGCGGAGGGAGTTCCGGAATACGAAGTGGCGCTACACGCAAACCGGGCCATGATCCGGGAGATCGCCCGCACTTTCCCGCACACTGAACTGATGGACACCTGGACCTGGCTGCAGTCCGGCATCAATACAGATGGTGCCCACAACCCGTTGACCACTCGCAAGATCCAGCGCGGTGAGGTCCTGAGCCTGAATACGTTTGCAATGATCTCGGGCTACTACCAGGCGCTTGAACGGACACTTTTCCTGGCTTATTGCAGTGATCGAGCCCTGGCACTTTGGGAGGTCAACGTTCAAGTCCACCGCCGAGGACTGGAGCTGATCGGTCCCGGAGTGCGCTGTTGCGACGTGGCGGCCGAACTGAACGAGATCTACCGCACTCACGGCCTGTTGGCCTACCGCACTTTCGGTTACGGGCATTCCTTCGGTACGCTGTCTCACTATTACGGACGCGAGGCAGGTCTTGAGCTACGCGAGGATGTAGAAACCGTTCTCGAACCGCAGATGGTGGTTTCGATGGAGCCGATGATCATGATTCCCGAAGGTCGGCCGGGTGCCGGAGGTTATCGAGAGCACGATATCCTGGTTGTGACTCGGGAAGGCGCCGACAACCTGACTGGATTTCCGTTCGGTCCAGAACACAACATCATCCACTAGGGGAGCTCTGTATCAGGGGACGCGTGTCGTGATGTGAAGCGTTATGGTCCCGTCAGAATCGACCGGAGTCGTCACGCTCTCACCGGTCAGATCGCCGCTTTGTCTCCGAGCGTTACCGGTGCGCGATATATGTGCCCCGACGACGACTGTGTCGAACTCCGATAGCGTTTTATCGCGCATTACGGCAGCGCTGTCGTCGAGCGTGACCCTCACCGGGAAGCCGCTGGCCGGCAGCCGTAGCGCAGCGACCGGCACCGCCGGGCCAGACGCCGGCCGGGCGTAGACGTACAAGGTGTCGGAATCACGAATTTCACCGGCCAGTTCACTGGCAGCCTGGACGATGACAGTCAATGACACACCAGCTGTTACTGCCTGCGGATCCTGGTCGTCGGCAGAGCGTTGCGGCAGGACGAGTCCCTGGCTGACAGCAAGCCGTGATGTGCGATCGATGAGTCCGGCGAGTTCTTTCGCGGGTTCTGGTTCCGCGCTTAACAGGGGCGCCAGACGGTACCAGTACTCAAGTGCCAGGATGAGATCGCCCCGGGCCTCGGCTGCCATGCCGGCAAGCCACAGCCCCTGGGCTTGATAGGGATCGAGCTGCAGGGCCCGTTGAATGAGATCCGTCGGTCGGCCGATCAAATCACCCCCAGCCGCCATGGCCAGGGCATCGGCGTATCGGACCAGCACGTCCGGGTCATCACCGGTGAGTTCGTACAGCTTGCCGTAGGCAGTGACCGCTTCGGGGTAGTTGCCGAGGCTCATCATGGCGTGTGCCAGGATCGACCAGCCGCGACTATCTTTTGGATTCTGGGCCAGCCTGGCTTTAACTTCTAAGAGCAATGACTCAGCTGAGCGGGAACCTTGCGCCGGATCAGCGGGCGGCGTGTCCCGGTTGGAATCGACAATAATGTCCGGTGTGCCGAGTTTGAGGTAAAGCGTGAAAGCGGCGATCGGCAGCAGCGCAGCAACGATGATGGCGATGTAGGGCCTGGGGCGCTGCTGGGTCGGCGCTGCCCCCGGTACTTCCAGGTCCGCCAGCAGAGCCTCTTCCAGATCGGCCCTGGCTTGATCGAAACCGGTGTTGCTGAGCCGTCCGGCTGTGCGTTCGACTTTGAGTTCTGCCAGGCGCTCTCGGGCAATCTGGATATTGAGATCCTGCCTCAGGACTGGGCCGGGAGGGCCCGAACGGAACAACGGCGGTATCACGAGAGACAGGGCCCCAAGCAGTATCAGCCCAGCAAGAATGACGAACAGGATCACTCGCGGTCGTCTTCCAGCAGTTGGCGTGCCTCGAGGCGAGCCTGCCCGTCGACGTCACCCTCTGGTGCAGTACGGATACTCGAACGCAGGGTCCGGGCCGCAAAGACCAGTCCCAGGAGGAGAAAAAGGGCAGGGCCAGCCCACAGAAACACTGTAGCGGGCTTGAACGGTGGCCGGTAAAGTACGAAATCACCATAACGCGAGACCATAAAATCGATGATCTCGGTATCAGTACTGCCAGACCGGATCATCTGGTAGGTCACCCGACGCAGGTCCTGCGCCAGTGCGGCATTGGAATCAGCCAGATTCTGGTTCTGGCAGACCAGGCAGCGCAGTTCCGCAACGAGGCTTCTGTAGCGCGATTCCTGTGCAGCGGAGTCGAACGTGAGGGCCTGGATGTTGGCAGCGACACGGCCGGTGGCAGACCCCAGCAGCAAAGCGGTACAGACAATGAGGCCGGCGACCCAGCGAGTCCGGTTGGGGTCCGTTCTCATTCAGCCGCTTTCCGCTACAGGCAAACCATCACCGGTTCCTGCGTGTGTTGCCTGGCGGGCCAGTGAACGGTAACGGCGGTCGCTTGCAGCCAGCAGCCCGCCGCCGGCCATCAGCAGTGCCCCCAGCCAGATCCACCGGATATAGGCTTTGTAGTGAATCCTTAGAGCCCAGCTCCCATCGCTACCCAGCGGCTCGCCAAGGGCAACATAAAAGTCAGCAAAAAGCCCGGGCGCAATACCGGCTTCGGTCATCGGCATGCGCTGAATCCGGTAGATCCTTTTCTCGGGTCGGAGCAACGCGGTTGGCCGCCCGTCGCGTGACACAGTGACCGTTCCGATCTGGCTCATGTAATTGGGACCGGTCTGCTTTTTGACTCCCTCGAAGCGGTAACTGTAACGGTTGATCTGAAAGCTGTCGCCGGGAGCCATGCGCAGGTCTTTCTCGACGGTATAGATTGATGTGAAGGCGACCCCGATGATGAACACACCAACCCCACAATTGGCGAGCACCATGCCCCACAGTCCTGAGGGTGTACTCCTGAGGCTCTGCCAACGCCGCCCGGTTGCCGTACGTGTCCAGAGACTGTGACAGGTCGACAGGACGATCCAGACCCCGAGTGTTGCGGCCAGTGCCGCAGAGAGTTCATAGCGACTCATTGTCAGTGGCCAGATACCGCCGCCCACGGCGCTCGCTACGAGCAGGATACGCAGTTGCGGCCACAGGCGCTGAAAACTGTCCTGCTTCCAGCGTAATAGTGCGCCAATGCTCATGAAGACCCCAAGCGGGACGGTCAAGGGCACGAATACGGTGTTGAAATAAGGAGGGCCTACCGAGATTTTACCGAGGTCCAGTGCATCAATGACCAGCGGATAAAGTGTTCCCAACAGAACGGCACCGGTCGTGACCACCAGAAGCACGTTGTTCAGAAGCAGCGCGGCCTCCCTTGAGAGCAGTTGCAGGCCGACGACGCTCCTAATCGCAGGTGCCCGCCAGGCATACAGGGTCAGCGAGCTGCCAATAACGAGCGCCAGGAAAATCAGGATAAAAAGCCCGCGGGCCGGGTCAGCTGCAAATGCATGCACCGAAGTCAGGACGCCGGAGCGAACCAGAAACGTCCCCAGCAGAGATAATGAGAAGGCGAATATTGCGAGCAGTACTGTCCATGCTCTGAGGACACCGCGTTTCTCGGTGGCAGCAAGCGAATGAATTAAAGCCGTACCGACCAGCCAGGGCATGAATGAGGCGTTCTCAACAGGATCCCAGAACCACCAGCCGCCCCAGCCCAATTCGTAGTACGCCCACCAACTGCCCAGTGCTATCCCCACGGTAAGGAGCGACCAGGCGACAGCTGCCCAGGGCCGGGACCAGCGGGCCCAGGCAGTGTCGAGCCGCCCACTCAACAGTGCAGCGATGGCAAAGGCGAAGCTCACTGAGAAGCCAACGTAGCCGAGGTAGAGCATTGGCGGGTGTATGGCGAGCCCCGGGTCCTGAAGCAGCGGATTGAGGTCACGACCATCCACGGGAACCGGGAACTGGCGTTCAAACGGGCTGGAGGTAAAAAGAATAAAGGAGAGGAAGCCGACACTGATCAGGCCCATGACCCCGAGTACTCGCGCCACCATGTCATCGGGCACACTGCGGCTGAAGATCGTGACAGCAACGGTCCAGGCAGACAGAATCAGTGCCCACAGTAGCAATGAGCCTTCGTGAGCGCCCCACACGCCTGAGATCCTGTATAACAGTGGCAGTCTAGAATTGGAGTTCTGTGCAACATAGGCAACACTGAAATCGTTGCCCAGAAATGCAGCTGTCAGGCACCCGTATGCGATCAGTACAAGGCCAAACTGCGCCCAGGCTGCGGGTCGGGCGAGCCTCATCCAGGAGGCGTTGCTGGTAACCGACCCGGCAAGCGGGATGATCCCCTGAATCAGCGCCACGCACAGGGCCACGATCAAGGCGAACAGCCCCAGTTCGGGTATCACTTCAACCCCATCTGGCGGGCCTTCTCCAGCGCATCGGCCACCTCGGGTGGCATGTAGTTCTCGTCGTGTTTGGCCAGCACCTGCTGGGCCTCAAAGGTGCCATCGGTAAGCAGGCGTCCCTGCGCAACGATACCCTGGTTTTCACGGAACAGGTCCGGCAGGATCCCTTTGTAAACGACTGTAACGGTTTGCACAGTGTCAGTGAGGTCGAAGGCCACGATCAGCCCGTCCTCAGGTCGGCGGACTGAACCCGGAACAACCATGCCACCGAGTCTGAAAGTACTGTTGAGCGGTGCCTCCCCTGCCGCGACCTGCGTGGGGCTGAAAAAAAGATTGATGTTTTTGTTCAGCGCTATCAGGGCCAGGCTGATCGACACCGCTACACCCAGCACCAGCAGGCCAGCCAGAATGAACCGCTGCCTGCGTCTCGGTGTCACGATCCGGGTTTCGTAGTTCTGACAGTACGGTGGCCGAGTTCCAGGCGCAGGCGCCGATGGCGTTTCAAGGGCAGGATCAGATTGAGCAGCAAGGCCACTGCTACGATACCGTAGGCCGGCCAGACGAAGGCGGCATAGCCACCCATATCAAGAAATTCGGTGACGCTCATTCCGACGCCAGGGCCGCCACCCACCGGGTGCGTCTTTCTCGCTCAAGAATCTCCGACCGGGCACCGGCCAGCAGGGCGGTGGCGAAATGAAACTTGAATGCCAGTGCCATAAGGAGCAGGGGAATGAGCATGCTCAAATGGATCGACGGCGCGTCAAGCTTGGAGACGGTTGGCCCCTGGTGGAGTGTGTTCCACCATTCGACTGAGTAGTGAATGATCGGCAGGTTGACCACACCGACAAGGGCCAGCACGGCACCCGCCCGGGCAGCGCTGCGACGGTCTTCGATCGCCGATTGCAGTGCCATAAAGCCAAGATACAGGAACAGAAGCACCAGTTCTGAGGTCAGTCTAGCATCCCATACCCACCAGGCACCCCACATGGGCTTGCCCCAGATTGAACCGGTCACCAGTGCCAGAAAAGTGTACGATGCCCCGATAGGGGCGCTGGTTCTAGCAATGACTTCGGCCAGCTTGATTCGCCAGATCAACCCGATTCCACCGGCGAGGGCCATGACCAGGTAGACGAACATCGACAGCCAGGCAGCCGGCACATGGACGAAAATTATCCTGTAACTGTCGCCCTGCTGGTAGTCAGGTGGCGCGGAGATCAGGGCGCCGTATAGACCTGCGGCAAAAAGCACCGCACAGATCCCACCGAGCCATGGAATTAACCTCCCGGCCAGGGCATAGAAAACGGACATTGACCCGAGCCGCTGGAAAGCCAGCCACAGGCGGGCCGCTGGTCGCGGCGCGGGACTGTCAGTCGAGTTGTCTGCTGTCATTGAGGACCGGGTGGCCGGGGTAGGCCAGGGTAAAGGTTGAAGCCTGATGGGTGTTTGCGATGGCGTGGTACGAGACCAGAGCAAATTGCTTCGGGTATTTTAGTCGACCCGGATAACCCGGCGCCATTGTTGCGAGGTTATCAATGACGATGACGTCCAACAACGAGGATTCAGTTGATCTGCGTCAGCTGGATGGCTGGCGGTGAGTGTTGGGCAGCCATAACCCGATAGGACGGATGTGATATTCCCTGCAGACAAGTGATATGGTAGGCCGAAGGGGAGAATCTGATCGTCCGACCTCCAGCGACTGAATAGTTCGACAAGATGAAGCAATCGAAGAATATCCCTGCGATCCAACCTGCGTTCCGTGCGACGGGCGCCTGCCACGATTCAGGCGTGTTGTCTGCTGCGATCGCCGGGTTGTCTGACAGTGGCGCAGTAGCCTGCCCTCTTCTGGATCAGCAGGAGATGGAGGATCTGGTCTCAGTGGTGGACTCACTGCACTATCGTCCGGCAAGCCCGGTGATGGGGTCAGAGCAGGCGCGGGTCTATCAGGATTTTGAGTTGTGTTATGACATTCCCCCGGAACATCGGCTGTGGGAATTCGCCCGGGGTGTCGAGCAGTTGCTGAGACGGGCGCTTTCGGATTGCACGGCGGATAAGGCCGGTGAGCGATTCGTGATCAATGATCTGATCGTGCAGCGCTACCCGGCTGGGTGCCAAGGCATCACCCCTCACCGGGACCACTTGCGTTATGGGCTGCTGGTCGCGATTGTTCTACTCAGCGGGGATGGGGTGTTCGGGATTTGTCAGGATCGCCAGGGACGTGGTGACCGGGAAATCAGGTTTTCACCTGGAGAACTCCTGCTGATGGGTGGGCCGGGTTTGAGTGACGGTTTCAAACGGCCCTTTCACTTTGTGAACGACGTCAGTCAGCTACGGCGAACGATCGGCCTGCGTTTCGACCGGTATCGTCAGCAAGGAACCAACTGATGCGGGTGCTGAAGAGTCCGATCCAAAGCATCGCCCGCCAGCGGCCCACTGGGGGCGACGCCCCGCTGGGCACTCTGGAGATCACCGATGGATAAGCCGGCTTTCCCCGCCCCAGGCGAGCCCAAGTATTTCGAGGATTACCCTGAGGGTGGGGTATTCGAACTTGGTTCAGTTGTGGTTGACGAGACCGAATCGGTCGAATTTGCCCGGCGTTACGACCCACAGTGTTTCCATGTTGACCCTGTGCGGGCAAAAAAGTCCATCTATGGCGGTCTGATTACCAGCGGTTGGCACACCGGTAGCATGATGATGCGTTTGATCGCGGACAATTTCCTGTCCGATGAGTCCAGCCTCGGTTCAGCGGGAATTGAGAAGCTGAGCTGGCCGAACCCCGTCCGACCCGGTGACACTTTGTCCGTCCGCATCACGATACTCGAAGCCAGGGTATCCCGTTCGCGGCCGGACCGCGGGATACTGGTGACCCGTTCGGAAAGCCGCAACCAACAGGGGGAACTGGTGATGTCGTGTCAGGCTGTTAATTTCATGCGCCGGCGACCGGACCCAGCGCGCAGTTAGAGTCCCAGCAGTCTAAGCCCCCGGGCCACTTTCTTGTCCTGCGGGCTGCTTTAACCGAGCGGCAGGTATATCCGGTTGTAGACCCTGAAGACCCTTGCCCGTGTCAGGTCGCGGCATCGAGGAAACCGGTTGATGCAGTGCCGGTTGCTATTGATTATGATCTGCGGTCCGAGTTTCGGAGCAGATTCATGGCAGACCACACCATTGCCCGCAGTCCCTCAGCCTACCACTACCCACTGTTGATCAAGCAGTTGTTGGCCACGCTTCAGATCAGGAACGCGGATCAGGAGATCGTCTACGGGGACCGATATCGATACAGTTACCGTGAATTTGCAAGACGTGTCGCCCGGCTTGCTAATGCATTGGAGACGCTGGGTGTGCGCAAAGGGGACACAGTGGCTGTTCTTGACTGGGACAGTCATCGCTACCTGGAGTGTTTCTTCGATTCCGATGATTGGTGCCGTACTGCACACAGTCAACATCCGCTTGTCTGCAGATCAGGTGCTGTACACAATGAACCACGCCGCTGATGATGTGGTCCTGGTTAACCAGGAGTTCCTGGGGATGGTCGAGTCGATTGCTGAACGGGTCGAGACAGTCAAGAGTTGGGTGCTGATCTCGGACGAGGAAGCATCTGTTGAGACCACTCTCAACATTGCAGGTGAGTATGAAGCACTTCTCGATGCGGCCCCCGACAACCGGGAGTTTGCCGATTTTGACGAAGATACCCGCGCGACGACTTTCTATACGACCGGTACAACCGGTAATCCCAAAGGGGTCTATTACAGCCATCGCCAGATCGTGCTGCATACGCTCGGCAAAGGTGTGGCTCTTGGTAGTCCGGCGGAGCAGGGAAGGTTTCACGATCGGGATGTCTACATGCCCCTGACGCCAATGTTCCACGCTCACGCCTGGGGCGTGCCCTACCTCGCCACCTTACTGGGAGTCAAACAGATCTACCCAGGTCGCTACGAACCGGCCAGATTACTGGCGCTCTTCGAGCAGGAGAAGGTGACTTTTTCTCACTGTGTGCCGACCATCCTGCACATGGTGCTGAACGCACCGGAGGCGGCCGGGGTCGATTTAGCGGGCTGGAAAATGACGATCGGTGGGTCTGCGTTGCCGGTAGCGCTCGCCCAGCAGGCCCGGGCGCGGGGAATTGACCTGTTCAGCGGCTATGGCATGTCCGAAACGGGCCCGTTACTGACCCTCGCCCAGATGTCACCGGACGCGCTTTTACTGGACGAAGATAGGCAGGTTGAATTGCGCTGCAAATCAGGTCGGCCTGCACCACTGGTAGACATCCGGGTGGTTGACCCTGACTTGAACGAGCAGCCCCACGATGGTGAGAGCAGCGGCGAAGTGGTGGCCCGAGCGCCTTGGCTGACCCAGGGGTACCTCAATGATTCGGAACAGTCGGAGACCCTGTGGCGAGGGGGATTTCTTCATACCGGCGACCTCGGGACCATTGACCCGCAGGGATACCTGAAGGTTACCGACCGCATCAAGGACGTCATCAAAAGCGGCGGTGAGTGGATATCATCCATTGCGCTGGAAGACATTGCGCTTGGGTGTCGGGATGTAACCGAAGCTGCCGCGATCGGGATCGCTGACGACAAGTGGGGTGAACGACCTTTGATACTGGTCGTGCCGAAAGACGGGGCGCTGGATGCGGAAGACGTCCGGTCCGCATTTGTGCGGGCCGCGGCAGACGGTGCAATCTCCAAATGGGCGGTACCGGAGCGCATCGAGATCGTCGACTCGATCCAGAAAACCAGTGTCGGAAAAATCGACAAAAAGTATCTGCGCGGTCAGTATGGGTGACTATGCTCGTCATTTGTGCCCGTACTGTCTTTTCCCAACTGCTGTGATCAAGCAGCTGCGCCTCGATGAGCGGCTCGAGACCTAAATGTCTGCCGAGGTCGAGATGGGCGGGCGCCATGAAAAGATGACACTGCACGGTGTGCCGCTAGAGTTCTTGGCAGGCCCGTACGATGATTGGCGCGAGTCTGCCTTAATGGGTGAGTAACTTACCCATGCTGATGCGATCTTCTACCACGAATCCTAGCGCTTCGTAGAACGCAACCACCCCCGCATTGGTGGCACGCACCTGCAGGTTGATCTTGACACAGCCCTTTGTCTTCAGAACATCGACCGCATAATCCACGAGTTGTCGGCCTATTCCTTGGCGCTGTCGGTCTGGATCGACGGCGACCGAGTAAAGCCAGCCCCGGTGTCCATCGTAACCGGCCATAGCAGTACCAATGATCTTGCCCTGGTCCCTGGCAACGAACAGCAGGCGATCGACCGCCAGCTTGGCGTCGATGACCGCATTCGGCTCGTTGTGTGGCTCACCCGGAAAAGTCTGTCGCCAGAGGCTGGTTACCTCATCGCGATCGTCATCTTGATAGGGCCTGATTCTCATCGGTGGGTAGTTTACGCGGAACAGTCTTTTCTGCCTTTCAACCCGGCGCTATTGATAACAGGCGTCCGATCGGATCGTCCACAGCCAGTGCCAGCAGAAAAAACAAAGCCATGAGGATAACCACGAACAAAATGCTGCCGTAGGCCAACACGGTGAACAGCCTCGCGGTCAGCTTGTCCCAGGTGCCAGGTCCGTGGGCGTTCCAGCTCTCGACAAATATCTCCATGAACATATGCGCGATACGGTATACCAGCCAAAGTAGAAAAGCCACGAAGGCCATCTGCAGAGGGCGCAGGTCAAGTAGTGTCCCCGACGCCAGTCGTTGAACGATGTCACCCAACCAGTCGAAGATTGCCCCGACAGCGTTGACCAGAGTACTGAGCCACGAGAGCAAACTATCGATCATAATATTGCCGAGCCCGTTCCGGATCCCGGTCGATGGCAGGAGCAACATGCTGCATCCTTGGTTCAAGAGCCCCGTTTCCAGCGTGATGCCGCCCCGTGAAGTGGCTAAGCTTTGAATGCCGCCGGTAGGCGTTAGTCTTAAGATCTATAATCCGCATCTCCGGCTTCGGGTGATTAATTCATTAATGTGATCGGTTAGTGGTACCAGATCACTTTTATGTGGGCTGCTGGAGGCGACTACATTACCTCATTGGGATTCCATGATCATGGCGAAAAATAGGATATTTTCTGGTGTTCAGCCCACAGGCAGCCTGCATTTGGGCAACTATCTTGGCGCGATTCGAAATTGGGCCAGATTGCAGGATGAGTTTGAGGCCATCTACTGCGTGGTCGATCTGCATGCGGTCACGGCGCCGTACGATCCTGGAGAACTGGCGCGGGCGACACGGGAAGTTACGGCAGGGCTGATCGCATCCGGAATTGACCCTGCACGCTCGATCATCTTCAACCAGTCTACCGTGCCCGAGCATTCTGAGCTGGCCTGGCTGTTCAACTGCGTCGCCCGGCTGGGGTGGCTCAATCGGATGACCCAGTTCAAGGAAAAAGCGGGCAAGAACAGGGAGCAGGCGACTGTTGGCCTATATGCGTACCCCGTACTGATGGCCGCAGATATTCTGGCCTACAAAGCGACCCACGTTCCGGTTGGAGAAGACCAAAAACAGCACCTGGAGCTGACCCGCGATATAGCCCAGTCCTTCAATGCGGCGTATGGCGTCGAGTTCTTTCCACTACCCGAGCCGCAGATTTTTGGCAGCGCGACCCGCGTGATGAGCCTGCGAGACGGCACCAAGAAAATGAGCAAGTCCGAAGAATCCGATTTCTCACGCATCAACATGACCGACGAAGCTGACACCATTGCACAGAAGATTCGCAAAGCCCGCACTGACCCTGAACCACTTCCTGAGAATGTGGATGAGCTGGATTCCCGCCCGGAGGCGCTCAACCTGGTGTCGATCTACGCGTCATTGAATGATATGGAAGTTGGCCAGGTACTCAATCAGTTCTCCGGGCAAGGGTTCAGTGCTTTCAAGACAGCGCTTGCCGATCTTTCGGTCGACAAACTCGGCCCGATCGGGAGCGAGATGAAACGTTTGACGGAGGAACCGGATGAGATCGACCGGATATTGGCCGACGGTTCCGCACGGGCGGTACGGTTGTCGGGTCCGATCGTACGCGAGGCCCGCGAGATCATGGGGTTTCTGGAACCTGTCAGCTAGATCCCGTCTGGCATCTCGCCCGGCCGGTAACTGAAACTTTTCGCTCGACCAGGACGTGTCTAGCTGGCCGTCCACCCTCCATCGACAGGCAGGCTGATCCCGGTCAGAAAGTGTGCCTCGCCGGATGCCAGAAAGGTCGCACACGTTGCCATGTCACTGGGCAGGCACAGTCTGCCGGCTGGAATAGCGGACTCAATTTTGGCTTTCATAGCCTCGGCCTCGTCACCGAGAAAATCCCTGAACAGGGGAGTATCCGATGCCACCGGCGTCAGCGCATTCACCCGGATCCGGTCTTTGGCAAGTTCCACAGCAAGCGCCTTTGTAAGCGCAATGACGGCTGCTTTACTGGCCGCGTACCCGGCATTAAAGGGCCTTGGTTTAAGAGCCGAGGTAGACGCGGTGTTGATGATGCTGCCGCCGCCAGCCTCTCGCATGGCGTCGACCGCATGATGGCAGAACAGGTACACACTTTTGACGTTCACATTGAATAACCGGTCGAACAGCTCTTCATCCATGTCGCCAATCGGGGTCATTGGTGAAGCCACCCCCGCATTGTTGACAACAATGTCGAGGCGGCCAAATTGTTGCTGTGCTTCGCGAACAGCAGCAGCTACGGCGATGCTGTTGGCGACATCGGTGGGCAAAAAGAAAGCGCTGTCACCGAGTCGCCGGGCCACCTGTGAGCCAGTGGTTTGATTGATGTCCGCGATGAGTACTTGGGCCCCTTCGGCGATGAATCGCTCGGCGATCGCCTCACCGAACCCTGAGCCGCCGCCTGTGACGATTGCCGCCTTGCCGGTCAGTCTCCCTTCCATGATTCTTTCCCCTGTGCACTGACTGCTAGTAGGACAGTCATTGTATACCGTTCTGTGATCGGTTCACGATTGGTTGCACGCGAGTTGGGGATTCATACTGTGTGTGCCTCGCGTTTTGAACGGGGATCTGTCAGTGCTAACAAGGGTGCGCGCTAACGATATCCCTGATCCCATAGTTAGGCCCGCAGGCCGATCAACGCCACACTGGGTACGACCAGCAGCACAGCGAACGCAACTCGGCGGGTCAGGGCTTGTTCACGAAATACAAATCGTCCGAGCAACAGGGTGAACAACGGAGAGCAGGCGACGATCGGGCTGACGACGATCAGTCGACCGGACATCAGAGCGGTGTTCATGATCAACACCGAAACGGCGTAAATAAGGCCGGTTGCAAGCAACCACTTGAGCCCGGCAACGGGAATGGCAGTGCGCCCTCCGCGACGTACTCTGACGTCATTAGCCAACGCAAATGGAAAGGAGACGCTGTAAGCGACAAGTGCGACAAAGAACGGACTCGGCAGAGTCTCGAGCCCTATTTTGGCGAAAGCATGGGCGAGACTTCGCAATAACGCGGCACAAACCGGTAACAACAGGGCGATGAGTGGCCACGAGCGCGCTGATCCGCGACGCCAGGAAAGGATCACGACCGCCGACACGATCCCGCCGGTGCCGGCAGCGACCTCCCAGGATAGCGTCTCGGCCAGCATCAGTACGCCCAGCGCGACGCCGAACAGTGGAGCCGTGGATGCCAGAGTGCTCGAGATAGTCGGTCCGAGAATACGCGTGCCCGCCATGCCGAGATTGGCCGAAAGTAGAGGGCGGAACAATCCAATCGCGGCCAGCAGTGGGAGGACCGGAGAGGACCAGTAGCTGGCCTCGAGATAGAACGGCGAAGCCAGCCAGTAAAGCGTTGTGCTCACGCCGATCTGGAACAGAGTAGCGGTCTGAGGATCAGTGTAGCGCATGGCAATCCGCGAACACTGGTTTCCAAAAGCGAACAATATCGCAGCACTCAGTGCGAGCAGAACCGGAAACAACCCGTCAGGCATGGCGAAAAGGCAATTCCTTACCTTTGTTCAGAGGCTTGAGTCTACGCCATTGGTAAGATGTGCTCGAGACATCCTGTCATCGGAACTCGGGCTTGCCGTTGATCGCTAATACCATTGCGTAGTTGGAGTTGAGCCTTTATTCTTGGTCTGTTCTTGCCACTCCGAGATTCCTGTGAAAGTTTCCCAGGTGGGCAGTTGTCCTGACTACGGTCTGCATGAAGCGGACATGCAGACCTATTACCGTGACGGTGAGAAACGGGCGCTGGAGTTGCCCAATCGTGGCCCGCTGCGTTTCACGAAGAGTGGTGAACTGCACCCGGAGATCGTTGAGGCGTGGTCGGAGTACGGTTTTTACGTGCTCGAAGGTGTGATTGGACCGGAAGAGCTCGCGGACATCGAGCAAGATCTCAAGGGCATTCTCGACAGTCTCCCCGTGCGCAAGGGTTCACTGGTTGATAATAACGGTCGACCTGCGCTGGGCACCGAGTGCGAGGGCCCGAACCTGTTTTGGTCCAAACCCTTGGGCGACCCTTTTGGCGGGACGAATCTGGCCGCTGGCAGACATCCTGTAAAGATGTTCGAGCCGATGCCTGCCGAGAGTGCGCCAACAGAAGTTGTATATCTCATCCTGGGCGTGCTGCAGTTCTCGGATGCATGCCTCAGATTGTATGGGCACCCGCAGTTGCTTGCTGCTGCTGCTTCCTTGAACGGTGCGAATTTCGTGCCGTTCAACGAAGCGATGTTTATAAAAAAACCAGGAGTTGGGGCATCTGTGGCGTGGCATCAGGACGGTGTGATCCACTGGGACCACCCAGAATGGGATCATGCGATACATGGTTTTACTTTTCAGGTTCTGCTTTACGGCTGCACGGCAGCCAATGCCGTGTGGGTGGTACCGGGTTCGCATCGGCTGGGCAAATGTGATCTGGTTAGCCTCCTCGAGGCGAATGGATCAGAGCGCCTGGCCAATGCCGTCCCATACATCTGCGGTGCCGGCGATGTGGTGATCCATAACCGTCAGATGGTACATGGCTCATTCGCCAATACCAGTCCGGACTGGCGCGTCTCCATTACGCTTGGTTTTCACCGCCGTACCTCTGTGCTGGGGGTGCAGGGCGGTGGATTGCACAATGTGCGGGCGATGTATGATGATAAACGTATCCGCGAGCGGTCAAAGATGATCGGTTATGGCATAGACGCCCGGCGCCAGCGCTTTCCGAACGAGGTGCCCTATGTTTACCGGCCGCTGGCTGAATCGGAAGAAAAAATCCACTGGAACGATGAGACCAGGCGTGCGGTTCGGGACTACAACCTGCTCGATTTGAGTATCTGACTAATGCGCCGAGCGCCTGTACTGGCCTTTACGGACCAGGGCGAGGGTCGCCTGACTTGCCGGCCAGACGGTCGGAGATATAAGACGCGTAAATGCGAGCGACAGATGGGCGGTTCATGACCTCTGCCGCGACCCTTTCCACATTGGGAAAGGATTCCAACGACGGGTGCTCCAGAGACTCATTCAGCCAAGTGGTCAGCATGAAGAGGTAAATGTCTGCTGCACTGAAGCGCTTGCCCAGCAGCCAGTCACTTTCACCGATCGCATCGTCCACCACCTGCCAGAGCTCACGGAGGCGGCTGTTTGAGCGGCGCTTGACGCTCGTCTGGTCTTCTTTTGAGGAACAGAATCGCTCCGTGTGGTAAGTCATCTGGTATGCGTTTTGCAGCGAACTGGAGAAAAAGAACAACCACTGCAGGTAAAGCCCGCGTTCAGGATCACCAGGTGCCGGGGCGAGTCCCGCTTCAGAATGACGATCACATAAGAATACCGTAATGGCGCCGCACTCGTAGATCGCACTCTCTTGCCAGACCAGTACCGGGATCCAGCCGTTGGGGTTGAGCGACAGAAGCTCAGGCTCGCGGGTCGAACCTGGCAGAATATCGGTCCAGATCAGGTCATAAGGTGTGCCGAGCTCTTCCAGGATCACACGGGCACCCATTGCAGCACTGCGGTCTGCATAATAAAGGCTATAACTCATAAGGCGTCACAATTATTTTTCCCTAAACTAATAAATTAGATAGCCAGTGAGGCACCCCAATACGCACCTCGTGTGCCAGTCCCTGAACTGACAGGGCTGTCGTGAAGCAGACGAGAGTTGGGGGAATTTCTATCAAAGTAAAATCTTGCGATCGAGCAATAACATATTGATATTAAGCAAGGTTCTCGATTGAATTGACACGCGGGAGGTAACCATCTGATTTTTTGGTGTCTCCTGTGTGTAATTAGTCTCTGTATGTTATGGTCTTATTATCTGCCGAATGTGACCTGCCGGCTGGCCTTTTATAGCTGCTTAAGGAGGGACAATGGAAACATCTACCCCGGTGACTATATTTTTTATCTGTTTCTTGGTCTTCATCCTGCCTCTTCTGTTGAGGAAAGACCACGAGAACATCTTTCTACTGCTTCGATACGGCTTTTACGCCGCCTTGATTGTTGGATATGGTTTTTACACTGTATCAGGCATTTGAGGAAGGGTCTTTGTAGTTTCTCTCTCTCACTGCCTCACGAAAAGGAAATCGCCTCCAGCATGACCTGTTTTACGCATCTCCCCATATTCTGGAGACTGATCAGCACTCAGCATCACCTGTTTTCTGAGCGTAAAGTAAAACTGATGCCCATCAAGCACGCCAGGGTTCTGATTAAGGATTTGAATAAAAGATTTGGCAAAGACAGAATGGTTACCGCCACCGGTATCAGTGACGGGCTCTAATCCACCTGAAGTCAGCACCATGCGGGCTTTTTTCTTCACGATCTGGTGAATGTAGTCCGGTTTTCTCACCTTTGGCTCTACTCCCCGCGTCAGGCTCCCGGAGAAACAAGAATCAGCGACCACCATCACATGTTTGGCTTTGATTGCCCGAACAGATCGAGTAATAGTATCGTTTGCGATCCAATTCACCTGATCATCTTCATTGGCATCTATCGGCAGCCAGAAGCCCTCATCCATTTCTTTATCTAGCCAGCCATGTCCTGCGTAATAGATCAGCAGGTTATCCCCCGGTGAGACGGTTTTGCGAAGTCGGGATATAGCGCTCACAATCGCATTCCGTGTTGCATCTGTCAGTAAGTCCACCTTAAACCCATACTCCGACCGAAGCAGAGAGGCGACCGATTTAGCATCGTTGACAGCAGTTGAGAGTTTCTTCAAGTGCTCGTAGCGGTTAATACCGATCACCAGAGCATAGTAATTGCCGTAATTAAGATCAGGGACCAGTGGTTCCTCAGCTTTTTCCGATTCTTTCCTGAGTTGTTTGATCGTTATCCTGGCAAGGCCGGCATATGTACCGGAGGGGAACTGCCGTAGATACTCTTCGTACATCTCAGGGTTATAGCTGTCTTTAATCGACTGCCAGAAAGCAAGGTCCAGGTCCGCTGTCGTTGTTTTAGTCGTCTCCTTCGGAGCCGACTGACCCACGATCTTCTCCAAATTCCCTTTGATTGTTAAGGTATCAGTCAGGTCGATGATTTTGTCGAATGATTCATAACCACTTTTTCGGATGCTGATGGCGTGCCTGCCTTTAGACAGCTCCAGAACCAGGCGAGTCGAGCCTCTATAGACACCGTCTACGTAGACATTGTTGTCGTCAACGTTTGAGTGGATGGTTAAAGAGATACCCTTAACGGGCTGATCCGAAGCTGAATTTAGACGCTTGTGTTCTGCTTTTGCCTGATCTTGGGAGGTGAAAAACTTCCCACCCATATACTTGCATAGGTAACTGGCACTTTCACTCACAGAGTTTCGTGTCGCACACCAGCCTGTTTCAGCAGCCCAGTTTGCCGGAGACACTGTCAACAGGAGAACTGCAAAGCAGATGTAGGGAATGCATTTCATACCTCTTATCCTACACCTAAACTTCCGGTAAGTTAAAGGGTCGCCTTTGCACTAATCACTGGTATTGCCCTGCCAATGTGCGCTGCATCACATCTACGGAAGGCTAAATAGTGCCTCGGGCTTGGAAAAAGAGGTGGTAATAGCAAACAGTGTGGTTTCTCTGTAACTGGAATGGGAGCAAGTGTGTGACATTCCCGCGATCGGAAAATACAAACGTGGTTCAGGGAGCCAAATTCAGTAATCTCCAGACTTGGGCGATTCAATACCAATCAATAGAATTGCGGTCCCGGTTGTCACTATTACCAGGAATATGGCCGGTGAAACGGAGCTAATTGTATTCCGATTAAGAAGCTCGATCGGCGTGCTTGCCAAAATGGTGGCGATGTGTGGCCTTGCACGTTATGTTTAGGACTCGCCAAACAGATCAGAGGAGTACTGAACATGTATGTTTCCAACTGGACGTTTAGGCCCGCTCCGGGCAAGCATGCAGAGGTAATAGAGAACAGCAAGAAAATGGCCGAATTTTGGAAAAAGTATGGTGCTAACGAGTGTCACCTGATGAATTTACAAGGTGCTGATGTGGGAAGTATGTCTTTTGTCGCGATGTTTGATAATGCAGAAGGTTATGGCAAAGCCAATGATGCGCTTGTTGCCGACCCGGAAGTTCAAGCAATACTGGCAACAGTGACTTCAAGCGGCGATTGGGTGCGACACAACCTTGCACGGGCTATCTTCTGAAGAAAGTTCAGTGCGAATAAGCTGTAATGAAAGGCCTCACTCGTTGGGACTTTTTGTCAGTTTGCAATTCGAATCAGATCTCTCCGATAGGCTCAACCTTGGGCTGTAGCTTTAGTCCAATCTTCCCACCAAGTTGCAAAAGTGGAAAAGAAAACCCGCCTAAGCGGGGTTCCCTTTCGAATATGAAATGAAGCAGGTCAGGCGTGATCAGATTGTAAAAGTAGAGTAGGGCGTTGTTCCGAGTGGCCCTAGGTATTCCGATGTCTGGCGCCCATTACAAAGAAGAGAATAGCGAAAATGATTGTCAAAACGATATTGACCGTGGCACCTGGGCCACCAATTGCACCCGTGCTGATATCGTAAGCGACGTTAATGACCCAAGCGGTGTTGATCGCGCCCCCAATTAAGGCAGGTTCTTTAAGATTATTGCCAACCCAAGCGGGGATCCGAACTACGATCACACCCATTGTGAGTGTACTTATGGAAAGTCCGCGATTGAGCATGAGAAGGTCGGGAGTTACCTCCAGTCCCCAGCCAGAAAGAGCACTATCCCCCGCCAATATTCCCAACAAACCCAAGATAATCAGAAGTGATCCTTGGACCATGAACAGAACTTTAAGTATCATTTTTGGCCCTCAGTAATCAGTAAGTTGTAGTAAGGAAAAATCAAGATACAAAGTTGTATATTTTCGAGCAACAACGTAATCATTATAGCCCAGGGGCATTATTTCAGTATTGCTCTCCAGTCAGTGTTATCCGTTCTATGTTTTATTGGAAGAAGGTTCTCGGTGAAGGCGTTTGCTGTCGATGGTTTTTATTTGAGGGTTTCAATTGAGGATCATGTGGTTTCAAGATCTCTGGCATCTCTACACGCCTGTACTAAGACGCCGGTGACTAAAGTTAGCTGGGTGGTACGGTCGGTCAGCTCGAGTAACTTTTCTACGCTGTATGCGCCCCAGCGACTTTGGGCAAGATCATGGCGCGCGCCCATGACCAGTGTGTGCGCTCCGCTTGCCAAAATGGCCCCGCAACACATGGGGCACGGTTCAAAGGTCGTATAGAGGGTCAGTTTTGAGAAATCGATATGACCGAGCTGCACTCCGGCGTTGCGCAGTGCCACTGTTTCCGCATGAGCGGTCGGATCGGATGTGGAAGTCACAAGGTTGCGACCACGTGCTACCACGGTATCCGCTTCGACCAGGATTGAGCCGACGGCGGCATTTCCCTCGGCCGCCCCTCGCTCGGCCTCCTCCAGCGCGATGCGCATGTAATGCTCGTGATCAGTCATAACCCGTTGACACCATCTTGACAATTCTCAATTGATTCTAACTTCTCTCGTGATGTTCCCAAAGCCCTGATGGCCTGAAAAGATTGCGCGAGGACGGTCAGAAAAGTCATTAATAATTGTATTTTCGCCTTTGAAACCCTTTGCCTGAAGGTGTTGGGAAAGCCTCTATTTATTGCGTTCTATTGATGGCTCGTTTTGGGAGAGGCATATTGAAACCTGATGTTGGGGCAATAGGTCGCAAATGGGCCCGTTCTAGAATCGCCTGAAAGTACCTTTCTTTTGCCGATCACATGGTCTATTAATCTACAAGAAGTGGAGGAGTAGGGCAGGTGGAATGAATTATTTCATTTAAGATCGTGATTATCGAAAAATTACGGCATCAGCTGCCTGATACACTAGGTCCAATTTGTTATGCCTGCCCGTTACCCGTGCGTAATAGCTGACTTTTGATTCTGGTCGAATTTAGTTGCCAAACAAAATAGTGAAGGTACAAATGAGGTTTTATTCAATCGTTCTGATAATGGGTTTTGCGTTTGTAATGAACCCGGCGTTTTCGGTCGAGCCCACTGTTTCTGTATGGAAATCGGCGAGTTGCGGTTGTTGCCAGGGGTGGGTCGATTATCTACAGGACAACGGATTTGAAGTAATAGCTCATGATGTTGAAGATGTTGTTTTGATAAAGCAGAAGCTGGGAATTACACACTCGGCACTATATTCTTGCCATACAGCTAAGGTGGGTGGTTATATCATCGAGGGTCATGTCCCCGCATCAGATATTCGCCGACTGTTGATTGAGCGCCCCAAATTGATGGGGCTCGCTGCGCCGGGTATGCCGCAAATGTCCCCTGGTATGTTGAGTATCGAACCCAAAGGCTACGATGTTTTGCAATTTAATGCGAAACAGGAAACCCGCGTGTTCTCCAGCTACTAGCAGTGACAATCTCATTCACGGACCACCTGCAGGCGCGATAAAGGGCCCAAGATGTCCTTATGGAATACAAAGTAAAAGGCTTGATGAATAAGATCGTTATCTGAGTAATTGAGTGATTGATTAGGTCGTGGACAGGGTAAGATTTGAATCTACAACCTTTGCCGTGTGAAGGTAACGCTTCGCCCCTGTTAAGTTGCGCACTAAGACGAGAAGGGTCAACTATGCGCTATTGCGTCGCTAGCCCGGTAGACCGTCGCAACGTGGCCGGCTCAATATAGGTGTGTAAATCCACAAAAACAGAACAAAAGCTGCACTCCACAGCAATAGGCTTGATGCGAGCCCAAAATGTATGTGCTCAGGCCAGGCCAAGGGTAACAAAACGCGCACTAACACACCGGCCACCATGCAGCCAAGGGCCACTCCGAGTAGAGGTCGTGAGGCGCGCACATTACGACCCGTATGTCCGAGAGAGACCCGGGCCATCATGGCGAAAGTCACCAGGCCTAACCCACCAAATGCCATTGCATGTACAGCCAAGTAGTAGAGTTGAGGCCACAGGTAGACTGATGCAAATAGGGCAAAACCGAGGGCGATAAAAGCCAAGCTGACATACAGAGCCCAGAGCAACGGCATGGACCAGAAAGCGGGCACGTGCCATACCCAAAGCCGGGCTGTTAACACTGAGGACATGACTGCCGCAGCTATGGCCACATAAACCCACTCTATATCGAGCATAAACAAAACCAGGAACAGCAGAAAAACCACCATACCTATCCGATCGATCCAAGGGGGACAGGGTGGAGGGGAAGCTGTTCCCAAGGCGGCCTGGGCAAATACCGGAAACACCCGCTGCAGCATCATAAGAACCAAGCCAACGATACCAAACAACCCAAGGTAGATCGCCAGGTTGGCTGATTGTTCTGACCAGCCGAGGGCGGCGACATAAAAACTCCCCTGCCCGACAGTCAATAACGCCAGCGTGGCCAATACCGCCAGTTGCCGCCATTGCTTGGCCGCTACAATGGGCCGGCCAATGGCAAAAGACAGTCCAACCCAGAACAGCAGGTCGAACAAGCCAGCCAGATCGGCTAACCGGCCACCCCACAACCAGCCAAAGCGGGCCAATGTCCATACCAGAAAGAGGCCGAGCAGCGGCACACCCGTCAAGGTGTTCTGATTGGTCCAACTCGCCACAGCTGTTAACAAGAATCCAGCAATGACTGCGCCGGCATACCCATAAATCAGTTCATGGGCGTGCCACTGGGAGGGTGTTAGCGCTCCAAATCCAAGATCCAGATGAAAAAAGTAAGTACTGCCCCAAACCGCCATAAAAGCTAAGGCAAACCAGGCTGCACCGAGAAAGAAGAGTCTAAATCCTGTCTGCAAGACAACTGCATTTTCTAAGTCACCAACCGCTATTGCCATGCTGTCTTTCCTGCTCTCCAATCAGGCCCCAATCGTTCTTTCTGCAATGTGATCCCTTACCAATTCACTATCACGATACATCAGAATCGACCGACAGGTCCCTGAGCCAGGTCAAGGTTTGCCGCGCGATGTTGGTGAGTGGTCACACTTGGTTGTTTCTTTGTGAGTAGAGTAATTAGTTGCCAACACGTGTTCGTGTAACCCGGTCAAGTTTTCTGAATCTCCCAACCATCATTATGGAAATACGCTGTGATTGAGGCCGGCGCTGCCAAATACGTGTGTAGTGATCGGTCAGATCATTGATGATGCAGAAGATGAGAGAAGGGCAAGGCCCAGAGCTGCCAGTTTCAATTTACTATGCTGTTGTAACCACCCACCGCCCGCCATTGGTGAGGTTGCTTCCACACAGCGGAGGGAAAGAATCACATTTGGTGGGCGAAGAATAGACTTAAGAAAAAAGATGTCCCCAAAACTTTCTATAGAACAGGGGCATACGCCTATTGCAAACTGCACCATTTGGACATGAAACACATCTACACATTCCTCTGTCTGTTTCTGCTTACAAGTTACGCACTCGCCGACATCATCGGTAAAGCCTATGTCACCGATGGTGACGCCATCAAGATCAGTGGTACGAAGATTCGGCTCGATGGCATAGATGCACCAGAGGCGAAGCAAAAGTGTGAAAGAAATGGCCAGAAGTGGCGATGTGGTCAGGTTGCAACTCAAACATTACGTAAGCTCATCAAAGGCCAGTCCGTTACCTGTAAAGGCGATATCACTGATAAATATAGAAGACTCATCGCAGTTTGTTCTGCAAATAGCGTAGACCTCAATGGTGCAATGGTCGATGCCGGCATGGCATTGGCCTATCGGAAGTATTCAACCCAGTACGTACCTAACGAACAGAAGGCCAGACAGGCTAAGAAAGGCGTCTGGGCCGGAGAGTTCGTTAAGCCATGGGACTGGAGAAAAGGCAAACGTTTGGGCGGAAAACAACCCAAAGCCTGCTGCAAGAACTGCAAAAAAGGAAAGGCTTGTGGGAGCTCCTGTATCAAGAAGACCTATAACTGCAGCAAGCCGCCAGGATGTGCCTGTAATAAGATGTGAGGTGCCGTAGGATAGGCGTATGGAATACCTTCTCCATTACTGGTAACACCTTTGCCTCTATAATAGGTATTCCTCTGTAAATGTGATCCAGATCACATTGGGGGGACGATTCGTCGGGTAACACTGTCAACAATGTGGTTATTATTGATCGCAATGTGGTTATTAAAGATCGAGATGCATTCATACCCATCCAGCCTGGGAGGTGTCAGATGAGGAAACTGATTCACAGCAGCCTGAGTACGGCCTTAAGTACCGCGTTGGTGATGCTGATTGGATTATCGGGGGTCTCCAGCACGGCCCTGGCGGTAGCGCCGTCGAACTCACCTTTGAGTATCACCGTTACGGTGACTCATTCTGAAGACACAGCGGGCACCGAAGCGGGTCGGGTGTATTTTGAGGTGAATTTATCGCCTGCGCCGTTGATGCTGATAGCGGAACCACCGAGTCAGTCCGTATTGGAAGGTGATCCGATTACCTACAACTATACGGCGATTTCCACGGCTAACGGTCCGGATTCCTATACTTTAATTGTCCAGCCATCGGGTCAGACCAATGTTGACGGCAACATTGGGTCGTTTGTTGTGACGCCCAACACTCTAAGTCTGGGTGCAACAGCTGCCAGTGGCCCAGTTGCTGCGGGTACTTTAGAGATTCCGGTGCTCTCAGACGGGGTAGCTGACAATTCCATCAACGGGATTGAAGCAGGTGATACGGTTTATATACAAGGTCAGGCCCATACGGTAGACGTTGTTGAAGATCAACCTCTTGAGGAGACTTCTGTTATTCACCTGACTGAAGCGCATGATACGGCGATCAGTGTAGGGGATATGATTTCTGAGGCGAAGACTTTTGAGTTAGCGATCGATGGTGTAGCGATACTGGATGCTGCTGAGGATGCTCTGGTTGGGATGACGGTTACGGGGACCTCGGATACTGATACTGACGCGATGGCTCTGCATGACACGCAGACCATTGTTTTTGCGCCGATTCCGGCCTCGACCGAGTACTGGGTGCGCAATGTGACTAATCCCAATGGTGAAGGTGATGCGGGTTATGCCACTGCTGATCAGTCGTACTATGGTACTGATGGGCAGGTGAAGGCCTCTGCTGGGGATGAATTGGAGTACATCATTGTGCAGAGTGCGGGCAACACGGGTGATCTAAACGATGTGGAGATTACTGCCACGATGCCTTTGTTTACGACTTACATTGGCAATTCGACTCATCTGAATGGTGAGGTGCAGGCGGATGCATCTGAGGATCCTGCGCAGTCGTTGTTGATTGCCGGTTTTGATATAGGTCCCATTGGCAGGAATGGCCAGGCTAATGTGACCTTCCGGGTTCTTGTTGATGCCATACCTGAGTCTGAGCAGGGCGGGCAGGATCAAGGAACACAACCATCGACCGGTGCGAGGATCGTCGAGTATCCTGAGATAGCAAGCATCGTGTCGACCTGGAATTTTGATGAAGAGTTAAATGCCGCGTACGGACGCAACAGTAGCCTGGGCGTTCGCGACTTTACTGGGGTCTTTGGTTGGGCGGGTACGCAAGGCGTGGAATACGAAGGGACCTTGACCGTAGGTATGGACTGGAGCGACAACCCAAGTCAGGGGGTCATCGTTAAGGTGAATATTGCCACCGGTGCCTTGATCGCCCATCAACGAGGCAGCACGCGCTACT
>MPLX02221997.1_pt1 | contig 69164 bp, 68 predicted proteins | sample 1617341 | NCBI WGS metagenome assembly MPLX02 (sample SAMN05944804, study PRJNA350692) | marine metagenome | biome: marine; feature: ODZ; material: water; isolation source: 120 m water sample filtered on 0.2 um supor filter | place: Pacific Ocean | collected 2012-04-08 | depth 120m m | reverse complement strand
CGCTTCACGCAGATTGTTTATCGGGATGACTTCAAGCCCCTTCACCACGGCAGCCTCGGGCGCGCTTTCGGCAGGCACGATCAAGCCCTTTTGGCCATTGTCCAAGGCAGCCAGCGCAACCGGTAGCGCTCCTTTCACGTGCCGCACGGCACCGGATAGCGCCAGTTCCCCGATGAGCACATAATCCTCCAGGGAATCCGATTCAATCTGCTCACTGGCGGCAAGCATGCCAATCGCGATGGGAAGATCGAAGCTTGGCCCCTCTTTCTTTATATCGGCCGGCGCCAGGTTGATGGTCGTCCAGCCCAACGCAAAGCGATAGCCACTGTTGGTAATGGCCGTGCCCACGCGGTCACGCGACTCCCGCACCGCGGCATCCGGCAGGCCGACGATCACCGTGCCGGTTTCTCCCGGCCCATTGTTCACCTCGACCTCCACCGGAACCGCCTCAATACCCGACAACGCAGCGGCACGAACCTTGGAAAGCATGAGGTTTTATGCCCTGCCAATCAGTTGGGCGCAACGGGTTTTTAAACAAATAGAAGGAAGAAATGGCGGAGAGAGAGGGATTCGAACCCCCGGTACGCGCAAACGTACAATAGATTTCGAGTCTACCGCCTTCGACCACTCGGCCATCTCTCCGCGGCAGTGGGATTTTATAAAGGTCGTGCCTGAGCGAGGTAGATCATAACCGCAGAAACACAGAAGATACCAATATGAACGAACATGGCCAAGGGTTTTGGCAGATCCGGGTTGTTGATCTGCCTTCCATTCATGAAACCAAAGATGATCAAGAGGACTAGAAACATCAGTTTCCAGTGCAGCCAACGTTGTCCTTCGGCACTAAAGAGCCCCTGGGACAAGGCCAAATATAGTCCGGTTGCGATGGTGATGACCAGAATCGGATAATAGATGAAGAGGTATATTCTATTTTGAATCCACCGGGCTCCTTCAATTTGGGCCGGGTCGTTAAGGCGCAGACGAAATATCACCGCTAACGATTGAACAAATAGGGTTCCCACTACTAGACAAACTCCAGTGACGTGAAGGGTCAACAAAGCGTGATACATAATGAGCATATGGAAGATACATTATTTAAAAAAGAACAAAACTTTACACTACCCTTCTGTCTTTCGCAAAAATTAGGATGCCTATGTTGGGATCTATCACCTGGATTGAAAACTGAAGTTCAAAACAGGTACAAGAATAGATGTGGTGGGAATGCCGGGGCGGAATCCTTCGAATGTACCGCTAGGAGGCTGCAAACGGTCATTGTCTAAGAAACACCCCGGCAAGAGGCAAGAAGGTTTCGGCGTCCAGGGAACTTAAGTCATCAGGAGGCTGAAAAAGACCCGCGCCCCAGACGCCGCCAAATCAGTTGATTTTGATTCCTGAATTTTTGACCCCAGTTATCTCGAAAACCATCTGCCTTTCTTCGTTTTCCATAGTGTCGTAATTCAGGTTAGGGTTTTCATACTGAGACTGGAGGTGTTTGATGGTTCCTCCATCTTCCATAAATCGTTTCATGGCAGACTCAATTTCTTCGTGGGTCACAGTTTTCAAGTTTTGACGTTTATAATTCATGCTTCCTCTTGAATGGTTGTTTGTATTTTTTTGTTTGAATGACCTTCTCCTGTTTTGATGAGCAGAGGCTTGCATATTTCTGGTTGGCCATGTTCTTCAAATGATCTCTGCCCCCTTAAGGGATGCCCTTTGTTTTGACATAAGGTTGCCATTTCCAAAATTTTCAAACTATTCGTAAATATACCGAGCCTTCACACTTTTCATTTGGGAGGAAATTTTGGACTGTGTTAACGTGATCCACATTACTTCCAAAAGTACTACACTATTTGATGGAAAAACGTACATCTGAGGAATCCTCTTCAGGGCTACTGAAGCATGCCGGAACGGTCACCTTTTTCACCTTGCTTTCCCGTATCCTAGGAGCAGCAAGGGATCTGGTGATTGCCCATTTTTTTGGAGCCGGTTGGATTACCGATGCTTTCGTCCAGGCTTTCACCATCCCGAATGTGTTGCGAAGGCTTACCGCGGAAGGAGCGATGAACCAAGCTTTTCTCCCTCTTTACACGGAAATCCGAGAGAAGGAAAACACGGCTGCTGCACGCGTGTTTGCCTCCAAAAGCATGGGAATGGTCCTGGCTGGGACACTCCTGCTGACCCTTCTTGGGATGCTATTCGCCCCGCAACTGGTCACTCTTTTTGCAGCTGGATTTCTTAACAACCCAGAGCAATTCGAACTCTGTGTTGATCTGACGCAATTGATGTTTCCCTACCTGATGCTGGTTTCCCTGGTAGCATGGGCAACGGGGATCCTGAATGCGGAGTCTCATTTTGCTGCCCCAGCCGCAGCTCCGATACTACTCAATCTGGGCATCATCGGAGCAGCGTTCAGCATCTCTCCATTGTTGGACCAACCGATCTACGGCATTGCCATCGGGGTTTTGATCGGGGGAGGCTTACAGGTGCTTCTTCAGTTGCCTTCGTTGAAAAAAACGGGGCATTCCCTGCGACCTGTTTTCATTCTGAACGATCCCAAAATCCGGAAACTTTTGAAACTTCTGGGCCCCACACTTCTAGGGGCAGGAGTTTATCAGATCAACATCGTAGTACTCCGTAACCTGGCAAGCTTTCTCCCTCAGGGACAGGTCACCCATTACTACAATGCCAGCCGTCTGAGTGAACTCGTTCTCGGAGTGTTTGCCTTCGGCATCGTTTCTGCCAGCCTTCCGGAATTAAGCCTTTCGATTGCCCGTAAAAACTGGGGCCAACTGGGGGATACCTTAAGAATCGGAACCGCATCGAGCCTGCTTTTAGTGATACCAGCAAGTGCCGGACTGATTGCCCTGGCGGAGCCGATTGTGTCGATGCTTTTCTTCCATGGAGCCTATGCATGGAACGATGTTCGTCTAACGGCTTCGGCCCTGCAGGCATTTGCTCTAAGCCTGCCTGCCGTTGCATTGATGCGGATGCTCACCTCAGTCTATTTTTCTTTTCAGGACACAAAAACTCCGGTCAAAATGGCATTCATCGGCATCCCTGTCACGGGAGTACTCGGCTGGTATTGGAGTTCACAACTCGAGGTTCAAGGCTTAGCCCTCGGTTTGAGCGCCGGGACTTTTTTCCAGCTTTTACTGTTGTCCTGGAACTTCCGTAAATTTGAAAACCTGCAACAAAACTGGTGGCCTTTTCGCAGTATGATTGTGATCATCGCTGCTTCCGTAATGATGGCCTGTGCCGCATGGTGGTGTGCCGGGTTCGGGAACTGGGAAGAAGGGCCTTTTCTTTTCTGGAACTGGCTGGTATTGGCAGGGGCAATTTTTGCTGGAGCATTTCTGTACCTGCTTTTAATGCTGATCCTGAAAGAAGAACAAAGTCTGCGCCTACTCAGATGGTTGAAAAACAGAAGGGATAGCGCTTAAAGACGTTGAAAAATTTTAGTGGGTGCCATCAGGGTCAGAATCAAACCACGGGCAATCATCAACACCGTGATCGCAGCCCAAAGTCCGTGGTTGCCTAGCTCATCGATCAGAATCCAGTAACTGCTGAAAAAAAGAACTGCACAGATCAGCATCGCATTACGGATCGAACGTGTCGCAGTGGCACCAATATAAATGCCGTCCCAGATGTATGCAAAACTGCTGAGAAAAGCCCCATAGGCCACCCAGGGCCAGTATTTTAAAGCTTCAAGGACCACTTCCTCCTTATCCGTGAATCCTGCCAGGATCCATTCACCAGTGAACAAATAAAAGGTAGTAAAAACCAGAGACAGACCAACGCACCATACAAAAAGATACCGGATACAGCGTTTCAGCGAATTAAGATCCTTGGCTCCGATAAAGCGGCCCACAAGACTTTGCGCTGCATATGCAAATCCATCGAAGGCAAAGGAGATGAAGGCCCATGGTTGCATCAGAATCGAGTTGGCTGCCAGAATCAAACTTCCCTGCCAACTTGAAGCCAGCGTGAAAAAGGCAAAAACTACAATCAGATTCAGGGTTCTCAGGAAGAGATCAAGATTGATGCTAAAATAGCGACGCAGGGCTGACAGTAGAAGCACATGTTGCCAGTTTACTGATTGATGAAGAGGGGAAGCCATCGTAGTCAGGATTCTGAACGCGATAAGAAGTCCCAGATACTGCGCACAAAGTGTCCCATAGGCCACTCCATCGGAATTCATGCCGAAGCCGTAAACGAAAACCAAATTGCCAACGATGTTGAAGACATTGACCACAACGGTCAGAATCATCGGCGTCCTGGCATTCTGGATGCCAATGAACCAACCCTGTATCACCATCAGGCTCAGGGTCGCGGGCGCGGCCCAAATACGGATTTGGAAATAGGAACGAGCATGAACCAGGACTTCTGGGGTGGCATCGACAAAATGGAATCCAATCCAGCCCAGAGGAACCTGAAGCAGGATCAGCAGCAGTGACATTGAAAGCGCGACCGTGAGCGCTCTCCAAAAAACAAGACCGACCTCAGACTGATTCTGCGCCCCCCAGGCCTGAGCCGTCAAACCCGACGTTCCCATTGAAAGAAAGCCCAGGCCGAAATAGAGGAAATTGAAGACCATCGTTCCCACTGAAAGAGCTCCAATGTAATAGACAGACTCCATGTGGCCCACCAAAGAGGTGTCGACAATACCCAGCATCGGCACCGAAATATTGGCGATGATGTTTGGAATCGCCAGTCTGAGGATTTCCCGGTTCATCATGCGTCAACCAATGACCATGGACTGGTTCCCCAGAAAACCCTCAAAACTCTTCCGCATGGTCCAACCCAAGCACTTGACATCCTTATCTTTTTGGTCCATTTTTAAAAAATTAGATGTTTTGCAATTTCTTTTCATTCTTCAGCCAAATCGCCAAAACCTTCGATGTTGAAATGCCTCAGAAACCAGATGCTGGTTTGGATGCTTTTCTCCATCATGCTTCCCTGCATGGCGGCTGCAAAGGAAATCGGAAAACCCCCGGCGGTTGCGGCACCTTCATGGTTCGGCAAAGTACCAACCATTCAGCAACAGCTTGAATTTCATACTTTCAAGCAGGCACTGGAAGAATCCCATGATCTGAGGAAACAGGCAGCATTTGAAAAGGCTCATTTACGTTTTCTGAGAAATCCTGAACAACCCAAATGCAGCTTCATCGATTGTGGAGTTAGGGTCCATCAAGAATTTGAGGGAACAATTCTTTATCTGTTAACCGTCGATTCCCAAGGCTCTGAAAATCGGCATAGCCTCGTTTTCAGTGTCGGCCCAGAAAGCTGGCATGAAACCCACCGTTTTTGTTCGAACTGCAATGAGGAACTGCAAACAGGGATGTTGGAGTTGGCAGAAAGTTTTCAAGCCTATGCTCAGAGCGTCAAGCCATTTCCGGAAGCTGAGAAAAAAAATAATCTGCTCCAAAGTCAGACAACTGATCCATCAGAAAAGCAGATCCTGAATTCCAGAATGATTTCCTCTGGAATAGAAAAATCCGGAGTCAAAGAAGAAAAAAATATGCAGGGTGCCCAAAAGCGATCTCCTGCAACTTCTCAAAAATCACTCCTCGTCAAAAAGGAACCCGACCAGTCCCCTAAAACCAAACTTGAGTTGAATCAACCTGAAACGGTACAGTCCGGCATCGTTCATGATGGAACCCAAAGCATGACCAGAACCCTAGCCATGCTCAAACCCACTCCAGAAGAAGGACTCTCGAACCCAATACCACTTAAACCAAAACCAGAGAAGAAAATTACAAAAAAACGTTTTTCCATTGACCTGCTCCGATTCAGGCTGGCCGAAAAAAAATACAACCAGTTGATCTGGCGTGGAATCAAACGGAAGATGATGTTCTTCCGACAGGAAAACAGATACCGCCTGCAAGCCAGTCTCAAAGCCAAGATTCGGCTGAGTATTGATGCAACCGGTAAAGTGATCTGGAAGAAAATGATGCATCCTAGCCGTTCTTCGGTATTCAACCGGAGGGTTCTGGAATCGGTCAGCATGCTCAGCCTTCCTCCGCCAACGGACATCCTCGTCCGAGACCCACCTTATGTGGTAACCATCATCATCGAACCTTGAACCAACTTTTCACATGGATGTGAAAGAAGGCGACCATCCGGATTCTACCCGAAATCCGCTCCTGAACGTCAACCCCCCAGAAAGCCTCAAACCTTCTGGATCAGGGCTCAACCCAGCTGAGGCACTCGAACTGGCTTTTCAGGAGTATTCGCCCAACACACGACGTGCTTATTCCCGAGCATTTCATCAGCTTCAGCAATGGGCTGAGATTCGCGAATTACGCGATCTTGAATCTTTCGACACCCTCAAACTGCTGGCCTATAAGCAGAAAATGCGCGATGAAGGTCGGAAGCCTGCAACAATCAACCTGCATCTAAGCGCGGTCAGAAAGATCTGTGCTGTTCTGCATGAAATCGGGCACCTCCAGAAAAACCCTTTCGACACAAGACTGATCCGTACAGAACGAGTTGCTGAAGGAAGCCAAAAGGGATCACTGAGCCTAGCACAGCTACATGCGTTGATCGATGCCAACGAAAGGATCGAATATGACCGGAGAAATACAAATCTATTGAAAATCCGTAATGCCCTGTTGCTGAAATTTCTTTACCTTACAGCTGCACGAAGGAGCGAAGCGGCTAATTTGAAATGGGAAGATCTCCATCAGGACGGAGAATTTCAGGTTGTTATCCTGCAGCATACGAAAAGCGGTGAACCTCAGAAACTGAAATTACGGAAAGAGCTCTTTGAAGAACTGCAAAGCTGGCAAACGACTTTGAAAGAAAATCGTATCAATTGTGAATGGGTCTTTCCTTCTTTGAGCTTTAGGACACGCGGAGGGAAAATGAGCGGCAAGGGAGTTAATGACGTGATCTCACGTCTTGGTGCAGCGATTGGTCTCAAGATCTCTGCACACTACCTAAGACACACTGCAATCACACTGGCACTTGAACTTGGAGAACCCCTGCAGAAGGTCCAGTCCTATGCCCGTCATGCGTCGGCCAACACCACCATCCGTTACTATCATGATCAGCAGTTTCTGGAAAAGAACCCGACCGACCGATTGCCGATGATTTGAAAAAGTGTTGTATCAAAAAAACACAGCATGCTACTTTCAGGAATTTGGACGATGCTCTCCATAGTCGCAAGATTCCAGGCAACAATGGGTCCTGAATTGCAAATCCAACTTGATGCTGAATCAGGCTGTACTGCCCTGTGGGGAAGAGGAGGAAACTTCTTTGGGACGGGCCATTTGGGAAACCAGAACACTGATTTCATAAAGGATGACCAACGGGCCTGCCATCAGCGTTTGGGTGAAAACATCCGGAGGGGTCAAAACCGCAGCACCAATGAAGATTACCACCAGTGAGTATTTGCGGTTCCTGCGCAACCATTCTGCATTGATCAAACCGATACGTGTCAGTATGAATGAGACGGTGGGCAGTTCAAAGACCAGCCCGAAAGCAAACAGCAAATGAATTGTTAGTGAGAGGTAGGACGCCATGCTTAGGGTCGGAAAAGTTACTTCATTTTCAAAACTGAGAAAGAAGTCATAACCGATGGGCAAAACCATAAAATAACCGAAAAGTCCTCCACCAACAAAAAGAGGATAAGAGAGGATGACAAATGGCCAGACCGCCCGACGTTCACGAGAATACAGAGCAGGACGAATGAAAAGCCAGATCTGCCCCATTACATAAGGAAAAGTCAGAAACAGTGAGGTATAAAGCCCAATCCTGAGGTAAGTAAAAAAGGGTTCCGTCAATTCCAGAAAGTGCAGTGGTATGCCCCGGGATTCAAGGGGTTTACGGAAGATAGAGAGGATCGGCTGGTTCAATTCCATCTCACATGCGGTTGCAACGACGAATACCCCTAGGATGGCAATGATTGAATAAACCAGCCGGGTGCGCAATTCCGAAAGATGCGCGGTTATCGGCATCGGAATGTCTTCGGGATTCTCCTGTCCCTTACCAGTTGTTTTATTTTCGGGGTCAGCGCTCATGAAGGTTTGAAATGAAACGTAGCAAAGTATCTTTTATCAAATTAATTAAACATAATTTTTAACATGTTTTCAGCATTATTGCACGATAATGATCGAACAGGGATAAACGTGGCCCTCGGTCTAATTTTCAGTAAAAGAATGATTTTTCTGGGACTCGCTTTGCTGGTTCTGTTTCTTTATGTTCCTGAATTACCAATGGCCCAAGATCAAGGAACCGAAAAAACCACAGAGTCTGAAGATAAAATAAACTACCTCCTGACCCAGACCTTGCGACTCGGTGAGAACCCTGTGAGAGAAGCATTCTTCTCCGCTGATTCAATGCAGATCATCGCCCTAGGGCACAACCACAACATCGAAATCTTCCAAAGTCAAACCGGCAAACGGCAGAGAGTCATCCCGACACAGGAACATCAGGCGCTGACCATGATCCTCCATCCGGGGGGACGAGTGGCCGTGACCGGAGGACGTGATGACACGGTCCGTCTCTGGGACACCAGCAGTACCCTGGCTCAGGGTGTGCTACGAGGCCACCTTGACGACCTGAGCAGTCTCTCGATGGATACCAGTGGCGATCTTTTGCTTTCTGGAAGCCTTGATGGAACTTTGATCCTGTGGAATATGAAAAACCAGGAACTGATCTCAACCCGGGAGGAGGCTCATAAGGGGGAAATCAGCAGTCTGGTTTTCCAACCGTCTGGAATCCTTGCAGTTAGCGCAGGTCAAGATGGGAAAGTCAAATTGTGGTCATTGCCTGAATTGGAACCAATTCACACCTTCAGCAAACACCGGAAAAGGGTGACCCATACTAAATTCACTGTTCGCGGAGACAAACTCCTGACTTCTTCCATGGATGGGACGATTGGAATTTGGGACTGGGAAAAAAAGAGGCAGTTGAATGAAGTTGCCGTCAAACAACCCATTAGCGGATTCGACCTTGCACCCGAAGGATTAGAGGGAGTGGTCGCAACTAAAAGGGGTGCCATCCGGATTTGGGATTTTGAGAAAGGAATCCCCCTTCGGGATGTGCAAGCCAACGCTGGCGAATTGGAGCATGTCCACTTTGACTCATCTGGGGGCCGTGTGATTGGAGCCCTTGCAGATGGCCATGTCCAAGTCTGGGAACTGGGAGACTCACTTTACCTGAAAAGTCTAAAGGGTCACGAACGATCCGTTGAATCACTCGATTTTGCCCAAGAGGGAAACTATCTGATCAGTAGTTCCTCGGACAAATCGGTCCGCATCTGGGATGTGGAAAAAGGCCTTCAGGTTCGAAGCTATGATCTTGGAAACCACCGTGTTCAGTCTGTTCGCTTCGGCCCTGCTGCGGAAACCTTTGCCACCGCTGGTTCGGACTCCTCTGCTGGAATCTGGGACACGGAAAGTGGTCAGCGTTTAAAGACCCTGGCTAATCATAAAGGCAAGGTGAACAGCGTGGATTTTCATCCTCATGAAAAAGTCCTGCTCAGTGGAGGTTCGGACCGACAGTGGATGCTCTGGGATTTGGAAAATGAAACCGTGATTCTGAAAAATCTAGCCCATGAAGATCAAATCATGCAGGTCCGTTTCAGTGAAAACGGAAAAATGTTTGCCACTGCTGGAAGCGATCGTGTGGTACACCTCTGGAACTACCCAGGGGGAGAACGATTGCTTTCCCTCAAAGGGCATCGCAAGGCCGTAGTTGCCATCGCCTTCAACCCCAAAACTCCGATGCTCGCTACTGCATCCCAGGATATGAGCATCCTCCTTTGGGATCTTAATGAACCTCTCAGCCTCAGGCAGCCGAAAAGGCTTGAGGGACACAACTATATCGTCAGTGGACTAGACTTTACAATAGATGGAAAAGCCCTTCTCTCAGTATCACGGGACAAAACCGCAAGACTTTGGGAAAGTGCTTCCGGTAAGATGTTGAGGATCATCCATGGAGAAAACCGTGCACTGCTTTCGGCTTCCATGAATTTCGATAATACCTTGATTGCTGTCAGCAACCTTGGTCCAGAAATTAAGATTCTTTCTTATCCTGATGATCTCCCCAAACTAATTTCTGTGGAGTTGCCCGACAACTCCACAGGCATGGAATCAGAAGAAATAGAGACGATTTCTGCAGGAGTTACAGAAGCTTCAAATGAAAACGAAACCTCCGTCGACGAAGGAGACCTCACTGAGGCAGAGAAAAAACCTCTGACACGTGAACAACTTCAGGTCTACATGACGGAACCCAAAAAGGCCAAATCCAAACGCCATGAAGGCCTTCAGCAAAAGTTGAATCTAATGCTCAAGGAACAAGATTCCTGCGATGTCAAGGATCACATGAAGAAGTTAGCCATGATGGTACTGGACCTGAAACCAAATGATCTTGCTGCCTATCATGCACTGATCAAGGCTGGAGCTTTAATGGGAGATTTCAACTTGGTCAACCTCGCTGCCCAAGTATCTTCAATGGCAACTCTAGATACCAAACTCTATGACTATCAAAAAGAAAACGATATAACCGGTCTAATGGCGTCCTGGCGAGAGGAGGTTTTTAATCCTGTCTATCATCGTGGAGGAGCAAACGCACGGTTGCGTATTAAAGACTGTGAAGGCAATGAAAAAACCCTCAACATCCCCGACTCAGCACTTTATGTCCGTTTACCACAAGAATTTTTGGATAAATTGACCACGGTTCCAAAAATCATTGAGTTCCGTGATTTTTCAGACATTTCCAATGAGGAGTTTCGCAATCGGATTTATCATGAAACGGAAAGGGTCATCTCAGGAACCACTCCCTATCCAACCTCAAGGCTTCCCCTTCAGAAAACTGATCAGGTTCCAAATCATGAAACCGGATTACTGATGCTGGACCTAAAAGCAGCGAAAGTCTGGAAGGATAGAGGTCGTTCTGAATTTCAGCTTCGGCAGGGTAAAAAGACCTGGCAGACTTTTATTACTGATGGAGATGGAATGGCCGTGATGCAGCTTCCCATAGGTAAGTACTACATCAGGGTCGGTGCCTTCCTTGAGAAGACTTTTTTCCTGGGAAAAGACAAGGAGTTGAAACTAAACATCCGCTAAAAGATAAATAGGTCTGTACTTTCACAAAAACAGGAATTTGGTTCAAAAATAAATTTGAGCATCAAGTTGCCAGGCGGGAGCAATTGGCTGTCTCTCGCCTCGCAAAGGCCTGCGGTGTCCTAGTCGCACCTGCCAGGGAAGTTCAAGGAGGTTGCTTTCGAGTTGATTCAGATTCCCCCAACCAATTTCCAATAACCCTTGATCCAGATAACCCTGGTCATTCGCACCACCTCCGAGCTGGCTTTCCAACTGCTGAAGATGATGAAGTTCAAATGCATAAAAAAGGTCAGAGTGTTCATAACTCCAATTGTAGTGGAATTCGAACCTATTTCCCTTTGAAAAAGAACTATCGACTCCATCCATGTTTTCCCGTTCCCCTTTGATCGCAGTATTTTGTGAAAAACGAAGACCGTTTCGAAGCCCCCTGACAAAAGGATACCAGTTGATGTGCAGAAAAAACTGAGAGTCATAAATTTGTTTTCCTGAAGAGAATGGGTAAACTCCACGTGGGGTTCCACTTCTTCCGCTGGGGAAGCTCAGGGTTAAACCTCCACGGACAAACCACTTGGTGCTTGTGCCCATTTCATAACCTGCTTTCAGACGAATATCGCCCAGTCCACTAACCGTTTCAGTTTGCAGATTTTTCAGAATGACATCCCATTCATTATTCGAAGGAGCCCCGTTCTTCAAAACCAGGTTCGAGGACTGTTTTTTACTGACCAGGGGCAGAACCATTTCGAGCATCCAATCCTGACTGAGTCCATAGATCCAACTGCTTTCCATAACAGTTTCTTCTCTGGAAATACTGCCTGTGACCCAGTCATTCAACTGCTCGTCATTGATCAATAACCATTTCAGAGGAACCCGCTCTCCATATCCGTTGTAAGCTTCTGAAAAAGCAGGCTTGGAAATCAATTGAAAACGGGCCATGGAAACTCCGGCAGGAATCCTCGTTTCCTGCTGCACGGCTTGCCCCTCTTTTGGACTCTGAAGCAAGACTGCCGAAAGGATGAGAAACATCCAAAAAAAATATTTTCTCAACAAACTGAAAATTAAATTGAACCCATCCATTAGTTCCTCAGCCATTATTTTTCGGTGAACGGAGGCTTATCCATCCTCTTTTGAGCAAGGTTTCCAAAACCTGTTCGATGGGGAAACCGACCACATTATTGAACGATCCTTCTATACCCGTCACCAAAAAAGATCCATACCCCTGAATCGAATAGGCTCCTGCCTTGTCTAGTCCTTCTCCCAAAGCCAAATACCATTCTTTTTGTTTGGCATCCAAATCCCGGAAAGTGACTTGGGTGGAGACATGATGAATCAACTCTTCCCCGTTTGAGGTATCAAGTACCACATAGGCAGTAGTGACCTGATGAGTCTTGCCATTCAATTGTTCGATCATCTTTCTGGCCTCCTGCTCTTCTTTCGGTTTCCCCAGGATGTCTCCCTCCAGCAGTACGATGGTATCTCCTGAAAGGATGATCGTTTGCTCGGGAAATTTGGTGGAATCCTGAAAGATCTTCCTTGCTTTTTCCACAGCAACCCTCCTGACAAAGGGTTCTGCCCCTTCACCGTCTTTTCGGCTTTCATCGGTTTCCGGTAACAAAGTGAAAAATTCTAAACCAAAGTGTTCCAGAAGATCCTTTCTGCGAGGAGATGAAGAGGCGAGACACAAGGGTCGATGCTGATCAAAGATTCTGTCAGGATGATAATTCATTCAATGCCTGGAATTTTTTGAGGATGACTTCGACTCTAATAAATAGATAATCTGAAACTTAACATTTTCGGATCCTAAGCTTCATCAACGGGCAAAGGATGATGCAAGTTTAAAGCTGTAGGAATGTTTGAAGTCAGGGCTGATTCCTGAAGGTTGAGATTGGGTCTGCATTCTAGGAAGATAAATTTCACTGTAATAGAATTCCAGAATCTTCCGGGCCTTCGGAGCCGCAGATCTGGAACCGGCGCCCCCATGTTCCACCAGTACGACCACTGAAATTTCAGGATCCTCAGCCGGAGCAAAAGACACGAACCAGCCGTGGTTTTGCAGATTCCGCTCCTCACGCTCCTCCTCTTCCAGGCTTTCCAAGGTTTCATGGCTGACCACCTGGGACGTCGCTGTTTTTCCAGCAATGGTGAAATCTTCATTTCGTACCGAACCTGCCGTGCCACCGGTTTCGTTGACTACCGCTACCATCCCATCCAGGATACGTCCGAGGAATTCCTGATTCAAGGAAAGCTGGACAGATTTTTCATTCGGCTGCCCTGCATAAAGCATAGGTGGCACCCACAATCCACGGTTGGCTACAATGTTGATCATGTTCACCACCTGAATCGGGGTCACGTTCAGATACCCCTGACCGATGGCTAAAGGCGGGGTTTCACCCCGATACCAGGGTTCCTTAAGAACAGACTGTTTCCATGCATCGTTTGGCACCAATCCTTCTTTTTCATTAAGCAGACTGATCCCCGTTTTCTGACCTAATCCAAACAATTTTGAGGCACGAGCTAATTCTTCTACTCCAACCTGAATGCCAACATTATAGAAAAACACATTACACGATTCCCGGATCGCCGAATGCAGATCCATTTTCCCGTGGCCGCCTTCTTTCCAGCATTTGAAAATGGTTTTGAATTTTGACATTTCATCCGGGTCAGGAAGTTTTTTTCTTCCAAGAAGATCATAATAACCTTTGCAGACATGGGTCGTTTCATCATCCAGAATTCCCGATTCCAAACCAGCATAGGCAGTGACAACCTTGAAAATAGACCCCAAAGGATAAAGACCCTGGATAGCTTTGTTTTCAAGGGGATGTTCAGGATTGTTCAACAATCCTTCCCAGTGCTCACGATCGATGCCACCTGCAAAAAGGTTGGGGTTGAAATTTGGATAACTGCCCAGCGCCAGTAAATCTCCGGTTTTCGGATTCATCACCACCACAGATCCAGTTTCTCCTTCCATCACACGATCCACGATTTCCTGAATACGAATATCGAGACTTAAGTGTATGTTTTTACCTGAAGATGGGGGCACAGGCTTACTAATGGTTTTCAATTCACGACCAAGGTGATCGACTTCGACCTGTCGTCCTCCATCGATGCCGACCATGATGTTGTTAGCCAGCAGTTCGACTCCGGATTTGCCGGCAATCTGACTGGAGCGGCGTTTGTTTTCAGGAAGCTCGAACCATTCCTCCTCCACCACTCCAACATAACCGAGCACGTGTGAAGCAAGTTCTTCAAAAGGATAATGGCGCAGAGGTCGAATCACCACCGATATTCCAGGAAGATCCTCCTGGTAACTTTCCACCAACATAGCCTTTTCATAGTCGATGTCACCGGCCAGGATGATCGGCTTGAAACGTAAAACCTTTTGGTTCTCCTTGACCTTGGATTTTAAATCACTGATTGGAATTGCCAGGGCTTTGGATAGTTTGCGTAAACTCAAATCGAGGTCGGGTGTGTCTTCCCGAATCAGATGGATCTGATAGCTCGGCCGGTTTTCTGCAAGTACCTTCCCGTTTCGGTCATAAATGATGCCCCTGAGAGCTGGCTGAGGCATGAGACGGATTCGGTTACCACGGGCATAGTCAGAATACTTCTCTCCCTCCATCACCTGAAGGTACCAGAGACGAGAGGCGAGAAGTGAAAAAATCACGACAATGATTCCACTGAGGATCAAGACCCGTTTCCTCATTTCCGCCAGCTCATGTGGCAGAAGGATATCAATTTTCATGCTTTGGCCCTAACTCCAAAATTCTCCAGATAGATCACTCCCTTCAACAAAAACGGACCGACAAACGCATGAATCAAGGCTAATGGAAGAGTCATGTTGATCAGGTTCCAAGACCATCGAATGTCATCTTGTGACCACTCCAACAAGGTCAAACTAAAGAAACCTTCAAGCAGAGTGAGAACAAAAAACAGGATCATCATCAACAACAGTGTGTGAGAATAAAACCATGCCGAGAGCCAATGGGTAAGGAGAATCACAAAAAGAAAACTGATTCCATAGACACCAAACATTCCATGAGAAAAAACATCACAGCAAATCCCAGCAAATATAGCCAGAAATGGCATGAGCCTATTACTTTGTTGAAAGGCAAGGATCACCAGGATCATCAGCACCCAGTTAAGCTTGTATCCAAAAGGATGAAGATAGGGTGCCAAAAGGACTTGAAAAATAATTCCTGAAAAAACCAGGATGCTCTGAAAAATAGCTTGGTTCATCAGTCTGTAAAAATGGGAGAGCCTTCTGGATAGGATCCTGAAATGATGATAAAAACTTCCTCCATTCTGCTTAAGTCCACCGCTGTTTCGATACTTGCCGTCTGAAACAGTTCATGGGGCTGAACCCTCACTTCCACGATGGTTCCGATCAGAATTCCTTTCGGATATAACCCTCCCAAACCACTGGTAATGACGCGGTCTCCTTTTTTTACTTTAGCTCTCCTATTGATCTGACGCATTTCCAATCCAGTTTGGGTGCCGTAAATCAAACCCCGAATCCGATTCCTTTGAATTAATGCAGGAACTCGGCTACGAAAGTCTGTGATCAACTGAAGATTGGATTGAAAGGGAGTGACAGACTGAACCCTTCCAACCAGTCCCTCCCTCAGGATTGCAGAGAAATTGCGTTTCAATCCATGCTTGGATCCACGGTTAATCAAACGCATTTGGTGAATGTTGTCGATGGATTCCCCTATAATTTCTGCAAACACCTTGCGGTCTGGTTGTCGCTGAGCAAATAAGAGTTGGCCCCTTAAACGGTTATATTGAACTGAATCTTCAAGCGATCTGTTCAAACGATCTTTTAATTCCGCTATTTCTTGAAGTAATTGCTGATTCTCATTCCTGATGCCAATCAGCATCACATACCCTTCCCACCAATCATTAAAGGTGTTCACTAAATTGTGTACCCCGGATTGGATCGGATAGCTCACTGTCTGGATGACCTTCTGCCATCGGTTTGATCCTTCATCCTTCCTGGACTGGAACAAAACCAATAACAGAATCAAAACGATGAACAATAGTGTAAACGGATATCTAAATCTGAAAAGAAATTGGTACATCCTATCTGGTTATAAAACTTTGGACCGTTAACTAGGACTGAAGAGATAAGAAATTCAAACCAGGAGCTTATAAATGGAAAAAGACCCTACACCAAAATTCACTCTTCACAATGATTCCCGAAGGACATTGACCGGTTGAATCATGAAAGAGGCAAGATTGATTTTGTCCAGGGCCTCCCAAAGCACTCCCTCTGAACAGGGTTCTAACGTGATGGTGAAGATAACACTCTCCCGCTCTGCATCTCCTATGCGATGATATTGAGGAAGTTGCTCCAGTGCATAGATATTGATCCCGGACTCTGCAAGGATTTTACCGATCATGCCCACAATTCCTGGTTCATCATAAACTTCAAATCGTAGGGTGTGTCGAAAAAAGGACTCATTGAAGGGCATCAACTGAAAAAGTTCCGTATTTGAAGGCAGGGGAATCGGTTTCTCATTACGGGCAACCCTGTTCAGGTCTGATACGATAGCCGAAGCAGTGGGTAGGCTCCCAGCTCCTTTCCCTATGAGACTGATATCTTCAGAAAATCGACCTTTGAGTGACAGAGCATTGGTCGAACCATCGATTTTCGAAAGTACATTTTCACGTGGAAGCATCATCGGCAGGACAAAAGCCTGAAGGTAATTGTTTCCTTTTTCCTCCACCCGACGCATTCGGGCAATTAGCTTAATGCTCCGTCCCATTCTGGATGCATATTCAAAATCAGGAAGTTCCAGACGGTCTATTCCTTCCAGATAAATTTCTGAAGGAGAAATCCATTGCCCACAAATCAAATAAGCCAGAATCACAAGTTTGTACCGTGCATCATAACCTTTGATATCGTTCGTGGGATCCTGTTCGGCAAAACCCAATTCCTGGGCTTGTTTTAAAGTTTCTTCAAAGCCCAGACTTCGGGTTTCCATTTCACTGAGGATGTAATTAGTCGTCCCATTCAAAATTCCCTCAAGTTCCAGGATATCTCTGGTTTGAAAATATTCTCGCAACAAACTTAGAACAGGAATGGCACCAGCAACTGCTGCTTCAAAAAGATAGTGTCGATTACAGCTTTGAGACTTTGCACAGAGCTCAGCACCATGCGTGGCAATCAGGTCCTTGTTAGCCGTTACCACATGTTTGCCTCTTTTCAATGCCTCTAAGGTGAATTCTCTGGCGAAACCCGTGCCTCCTATGGTTTCAACAATCACCTTGATCTCTGGATCTTGTAGGATGCTTTCTTGATCGTTGACGAAAGCCTCTGGAATTTTTTGGAACCATTCCCTGGCAGGTCCTTTTTCCGGATCACGTTCGAGTATCGATTTCAGGAACAAACCATGATCCCCAACCTGATGATCACTCAGGATTTTGGCCACACCACTTCCTACGGTTCCCAATCCGGCGATGGCGATTCCAAAATGATTAGTTTTTGACAAGGATTAACTCCTTCATAAGAGGAATACCTCTACCAATTTTTTTTGCCACATCCTCATTCTCCAATCAGGGCGGTAGCATCCATTTCAACAAATACTCCTTTGGGCAGATTACTGACCTCGACACAAGCCCTTGCCGGTTTTGAAGCTCCGAAATAGCCCGAGTAGATTTCATTCAGTTCATTGAAACGGTTTATATCGGTTAAATAAATCATGACTTTCACCGTCAGTTCCAGCGATGAGCCTGAAGCCTCCAAAATCGCCTGAAGGTTTTTCAGAACCTGATGACACTGGGCACCAAAATCCTCAGGAATCTCTCCTGTTTCGGGATGAAGGGCTATCTGACCTGAGACAAAAACCAGATCCCCAGCCTGAATCGCCTGGGAGTAGGGCCCCACGGGAGGTGGCGCCATATCCGTAACGACAATGTTGCGTTTCATTTATCCTTATTATATCAAGAAACAAGTTTACGTTTGAGGAATTGGAACCATTGTGGGCGAGCATAGATACTTCGTTCCATCGCATACCAGTCAGCAAGACGAAGTATCGAGACATCCTTAAGCACTAACGGAGATTTGATATTTCCTTCAGCAATGATCGGTTTTTTTGTGAATCTTGAAATCCATTCCAGTAGATTTTCTTCCTGGTCAAATATCCGATTCAGGATATGCGGGGGCATCGGATGGAAAAAATCAATACCGTTCTTTTCCAGCATCTTGATCAGCTGCTCCAGTTCGTTTGCATTGAAACCATCTTCCAACTTTTCATGAATAGAAAACTGATAACAAATCGGGCGACTGATTGAATCACGTTGTTTGACAGCATGCACGATTTCCATCGGAAGTCTCATTCGGTCTTCCAGACTTGAAGGACCATATTCATCATCACGATTGTTGAATTTCAAGGAAAAGCATTGATCTAAAAGATGCTGATCGGTCCCATGGATTTCAATTAAATCCATGCCAATTTCCTCGGCTCGTTCCGCAGCATGCACAAAATGCAGGATGATCTCCTCCCGGTCACCGATATCGAACTCTCGACTTGTATCAAAATCACGTCCGAAATTATAAACGGAAGGGCTGACTGGCTGTTCCCCGCAGATAAATTCTGAAGTTTTTGCTCCTGCATGAGTAAGGCTGATGCCGATGACCCCGCCCTCATTCTTGACCGCCTTAACTAGTTTTGAAAGACCTGGCAGATGTTCTTCTTCAGAAATGCCGAGTTGGTGCAGATTGCTGCGGCCCTGTTGTGAAACATAGGCACTTTCCACAATTACCGCCCCAACTCCCTGCTGAATCATGCTGACGTAATGGCGAATCAGTGCCGGAGTCACCATTCCCTTACGATCAGCCTGATTCTCAATGAAAGGTGAGCACAGTAAGTGATTTTTAAATGATACACCAAACCTGTCAAAAGACTTGAAAACAGGGTGGGGTTTGATGGACTTTGCGTCCGGTGTTTTAGTTATTTTTTTTGCAGTTTTTTCCAATCATCCTCCAGAAATTGAATAAGATTTTACAGTTTTATAATTGGTTCCAAATCGTTTTTCTTTACATCCTATTAGATCGTTTTTCATTGATGCTTTTCATCAACTCAGATTGCGTGATTTTTTTTCCTCAATTCCGGAGGTCCCCAATCTCCTCTTAAGTTCGGATTGAATGTCATCCAGAGGAATACCATGGTAAACCATAAGTACCAGCAGATGATAGCAGAGGTCACTGATTTCATGGACCTGTTCACGATGGTCGCTATTTTTAGCAGCGAGGACCAGTTCAGTCGTTTCTTCTCCAATTTTCTTAAGAATTGAATCAAGTCCTTCCTGCATCAATTTTGCTGTGTAGGACTGCTCAACTTGACCCTCGTCTCGTCTGTTTTCAAGAAGCTTATATAGTTCCGGTAAATAACAGAGGTCCTGTTTCTCTTTTTCTACTTTGGACAGGGAGTCAGGCATCCAACACCACCTTCCTTCGGATCCGCAAAGCCTCGATTTTTTTCCTGAGCGTATTGCGATTGATACCCAGGAGTTTGGACGTCTTTTGCTGATTCCAGCCCGTCTCCTCAAGCAATAGTTTCAGAAGAGGACGTTCAACTTGATTCATGACCTGCGACATCAGACTATCGGTATTGTTAGCGATGCCTTGACGAACCAGGGGCTCAATTTTTTTCTCCATCCATTTTTCAAGGTTCCCTGAATCTTGGGTAGGCTTTTCTTTTTTCAACAGGTGTCCTGGAAAGGAATCAAGACTGATGAAGTTACTTACATTGGTGATCATCAAGCTTTTCAAGGTATTTTCTAATTCCCGAACATTTCCAGGCCAATGGTGGTTCCGTAGGGATTCCATGGCTTCGGGAGACAGAGATTTGCTTCCTACAGCCATTTCAAGAACCCCTCTTTTGAGGAAGTGCTCTACAAGAAAAGGCAAGTCTTCGATGCGATCCCGCAAAGGTGCTATGGACAACGGAAAAACATTGAGTCGGTAGAACAAGTCTTTCCGAAACAGTTCCTTCTGCATCAGTTGATCAAGATCACGGTGAGTGGCCGCAATCACACGCATGTTGGTTGAAAGCAGTTCCTGCCCACCTATCCTCTCAAACTGTCGTTCCTGCAGAACACGTAGAAGTTTCGATTGGAGTATTAAGGGCATATCCCCAATTTCATCCAGGAAAAGGGTTCCGTTTTCAGCTTGCTCGAGCTTTCCAAGTTTACGCTCAATGGCTCCGGTGAATGATCCCTTTTCATGACCAAACAATTCTGATTCAAGAAGTTCGGAGGGAATGGCTGCACAATTGATAGCGACGAAAGGTCCTGATGCACGTTTCGAATGATGGTGGATGGTTCGGGCTATCAGTTCTTTACCAGTCCCGCTTTCCCCCTGAATGAGGACCGTCAATTCTGTCGAAGCAACCCTGCCGATGGACTTGAACAGATCTCTCATAGCAGGGCCCTGTCCCACCAAAAGTTCCTCCGTACTCCCCTGCCGCTCAGAATTTTCATCCTTTTCTGTGTGACGTATCTTGAGGGCCTGACATACCAGTTCTTCAATTTGAAGAATGTCAAAGGGTTTCGTCACAAATTCGAAAGCTCCAGCTTTCATGGCTTCAATGGTGTTGAACATCGTCCCTTGACCCGTCATCACAATGGTCATCAGATTGGGATACTTTTCTGCAATATTTTTAGTGAAACTGAGCCCGTCCTGATCTGGAAGATTGATGTCGACAAGTGCCAACCTGACGGGATGTTTTTTCAGAAGTTCGTGGGCTTCACTTGCATCAGAGGCGAGGTGAACCTGATAGCCAGACTGAGAAAGCGTCTTTTCGAGAACCCAGCGGATGCTTTTCTCATCATCCAGCACCAGAAGGTGCTCAGGCTTTTCAAAAGAAAGGGATTCAGGAACCGCGGACATAGCTCTTCAGTTCATCCTTCAGCAGGCGAAGGCTGAGCAAGACATCGGCACCATGAACCGGATCATCTGGACCAAACTCTCCCCTGATCGAGTTACGCACTTCAAGAATCCCACGAGAAGTCAGGGTTCTTGCAGCGTTATAATAATAGGCATCACTGCGCACATCTGACCATGGTGAACGGTCACCAAGGAACCTTGTGGAAAGACCTTTATCCTGAGTGACCTTGATCAGGATGTCCTCGAGCATCATCGCATATTCGGCACGTGTGATCCGTCGATTGGGAAAAAACAGATGCTGTGGATTGGCTTCCAGCCCCCGGACTTTGAGTTGGAGGACGAGTTCGATGTCCTCACGCAGTGGGTGATCTTCGATGTCGGTAGCATCAGCCAACTTGTTGGTTTGGGTCGTTTCAAATTTTTTCACTGGGGATTTGAATTTTTTCCCTGAAGCGTCCTTCTTGACTCCCCGCTGGTAAAGGCTTTCCAATTGGAATTCTTCAATCAACAGCGCCGAGAGGTCTGCACGAGAAATCTCTGAAACCAGCGACACTTCCCTTGCATATGGACTTCCAGGCTGGGCACGAACGATTTTCTGGACGAGCGCATGTTGACGGTCTGCTTCCCGGGTAAAACCCTGATTGAGTTCTAACACCCTTGCATAATGTCCCGATGCATCGGAAAAAGCCCTGGCAGCAAGAAACGCTTCACCCATGTAGAAGTTCACCTCGGACAAACGTTTTCGCAGGCTTGGCTGGTCTTCCACTAACTCCAGCGCTTCTCCGTAATGATCCCTGGTTTGTTCAAGCCAATCATCATCCTTTAACTGGGTCTCGACCCTTATTGCGTCAATGCGGATGCGCATCTGGTGTTCTGGAGTTTCTGCTAAGTTCACTGCTTTTTCCAAATAATCCTTGGATTCTTCACGAAGTGCTTCGACACGTTCTGATTTGCGTCCCGGTTGATTGGACTGATGAGCTTTGACCAGGGATTTTCCAGAAAGGGCCGGAGCAAATTCAGGATCGAGTTCAAGCGCCGAATCGAATTGCTTTTCTGCTGCATTCCAGCGCTTCTGCTGCAAAAGGTCCTGACCTCGTAAAGCATGGTGTGCGGGGGTGTCCAAAGTCCCCTGCCTTTTCCGTGGTTCAGGATTTTTTCCGCATCCACTGAAAATCAAAAAATTGAGCATTAACAATATAAGTGTCGCATTCACACTGCGGCTAGACTTTCTGTAATTTAGGATCATTGAATGAATGGATGACATATATGCCTCTTTGGCTGGAGTGAAAACCAAAAGGACCGGAGTTTCAGGCAACCGTTCTTTGCGACTCCGGTGAAGTCGGTTCTGATTCCTGCAAACTGCCCGGGGAAAAATCTTCCCCAAGCATCTTCCTTACTCGCAGGAACTTAAAGAGATGCAACATTGTTTCCCGCATACTGAGCCTGTCCTCATCCGTAGGATTGGCATGCTCAACAAACCATTCCAGGAAAAATTGGTCCACCATCGACGAAGTCCACTGCTCTAATGGAGGGGGGCCAAAATCTTCAAGGAAAAGTTCCAGATCTTCACGCATCCTGTCGGCGCGTTGTTGTGAAAGACCCTCAAGGTCTTTTTCAAGATCCTGCATGATCTCATCGGAGAACACTGCAGGTTCCAAATCTTCCTTGGGAGTTTCAATTTCCTCTTCAACCTCGTTTTTCAGTAATTCCGGGTTTTCAGATGCTTCAGCGATCCAGTCCGCATTTCGTTCTTCAAAATCTCTAATTGCACTTGCCAGATCTGCCAGTTTCATCGGGTTCCCCTCAACCATTGCGCGTGTTTTCAGGAAAAATGCGAACAAAAGCGGATTGGAAAGATGAGGAATCTCTTCACTATGCTCAAGCTGATGCCGTGATGCCTTGGCCAGGAGAGCTTTGGGGGACTGGGGAACGGCTGAATCCTCTACATCCTCCAGTCGTCGTCCTAGTTCCTCCAAAAACTCTGGAGTAAGCAGGCGGCTCAAAATCTGAGGTTCCTCCAGACCTTGATCGATTAATTCCTGCATCATCTTCTCGTCCAGATAAAGGTCCTGAAGCATTGGGTCGAACGCAAGATTCGGGAGGGTTTTTAAAAGCTTTTCTAGTTGGTGAGGAGAAGTGATCTGGGCTGGGCTGCGATGGCTCATCAGTTTTTTTCGCTTCACCATCTTCCGATGACGCTTGTCGTGTCGGCGTTTTTCCATGCCAGATTTTTTTGTTTTCCCTTTTTTTGCCATGCTAAATTGCTAGAGTCGTTTTCAGGACATGAGATAAACATTTTAATATGACAGAAAAATCAGATTAAATCACGGGAAATGATCCTTATGTTTTATACTCCATCTCCAAAGATCACTGCCCCAGAGAATCAACAATCCTAGCTATGTCTGGGTGGAATAGGAATCCATTCGAATCGAAATTGATTTTGAAAGCTATCACGTTCATGATTTGTATGTCTCCATCTGAAACGACAGAGAGCTCTTTTACTTTGATCAGATATCTTGGCAAGCCACCAAAATTTTACTTAAAAAAATCAATCCCCGGTGGCAGTATAAATTACTTAAACATTTAAAAACACTCTGGCCCTTTTATAAGGGAAGAATTAAGTTGTAACAAAAAATAAGTTGAAGCATGTACAAATCTATCAATTCTTGGTTCCTATTTTTCATGATGCTTACAGGTTCATCCTCACTTCAAGCATCAGATTCGGATTTGCAGAACCGTCTTTTAATCAAAAGGGAATGCATCAAATGCAATCTCAATAAACATGATCTACGCAAGGCACTCCTGCACAACGTAATACTTTCGGGAAGCCAGTTGAATCAGGCAGAACTTCAAGAGGCCAATCTTCAGGGGGCAGATTTAAGCGGGGCTAGCCTCCGCGGAGCCCATCTGGAAGGAGCGAATCTGCGGGGAGCGAATTTACGCGGCGCCGATCTCGAAGGTTGCTTCCTGAATGGTGCAGACTTGAGCATGGCAGAACTTGGAGTGGCCAATCTCCGTTCCTCAGACCTGCGTGCCGCAAATCTACTGGGTGCAACACTCGAAGGCGCTGATCTGGAAAATGCTAACCTAAGCGTTTCCGACCTAGGTCTTTCAAATCTCAAAGGTGCCAATTTAAAAGGAACCAATCTACAATCAGCCAACCTAAGGGGTGCTGATCTTTCTAGGGCCGAACTTTCCGGTGCAATGCTTTGCAACACCAAAGTTCCTTCAGGAGAAGTCGAATACAGCGGATGCATCATCCCCCTCCTCCGAGAAGCCCTGAGGGACGAAGCTGTAGGGCAATAAAACAAGCTCTATATCATTTCCTTCTAGATACAAAACCACAGTTATTATCTTTTATTTGTCAAAAGAGGCTCCACCTCTTTGAGGAGAAATGATTTCTTCCATGACAAAAACCAGCAGTTTTGGCTTGAAGCTCGCATGCTTCTGCCTGATGAATCCGGTGTTTCAGTCTTGTTTTTAACAAACAACATATTTCTTCAAGTTGATATGCTTGATCTTTTGAAGCATAAAAAAACCTTTCGTTTAGGATTATCTTTTCCAGTCTTCTTTCTGATGGGTTTCTTTTGTTTGATGTCTTTCCCAAAATCTGTAGAAGCCCGAATCGGATGTAGTTATGACGAAATCATGGATGTGGAGAATATGGTCTCAACAGAAACTGCAGGAAAATATGTCGAATGGGTTTGCGAAGGAAAAAAACCTGAACAACCTGCAAATTACCATAAAAGAAAAGCTTCCCAGAAATCTGGCTTGTTTTTTGATGGAACAGGAACAGATTCCGTTCACCTCGAATTCGGACCGGTCGGAATTTTCAGCAGCAACAGCCGGGTTCTAAATGTTTATTACCAGTACCTAATGGAGAACCGTATCGCCTTAGGCGGCGGACTTTACCAACTTGACGGAACGCCAGCCTTTGGTGATCTTTTCCTCATCGGCGGGTATCATTTTGAGTTTGAGGGGATTGGAGAATTCCTGCCTCAACTGCGATATGGACCAAATCTCGGGTTCCAGGCTACAGTCCCTTATTCGATGCGTTTTGGATCCTATTTCGCAGGTGCAGAACTAATAATCGGAAGCGGGTTTTCTCTTGGACTCCAGGGAGGCTATACATTTTGATAGTGTGAACATCCAGAATTCAGAACTCTAAAGTTGCATACTGAAACATGAGCAATCATAAAGACTACCTGATCCGTTTTTTGCAGGTTTTACGGGAAATCTGCACCAGAGGGATCTCACCAACGGTTTCTTACGACAAAAGGGATGATATCTGGACAATCCATGATCAAACACCGGTCAAGGCGGATCTTGTAAACGCATGTCAGTTGCAAATCCTTTTTGAACCAGGTGAAATCCGTTTCGAAGTCAGTCGTCTGATGAATGATGATTCCAAAATGATCAAGCAAAACGGAGAAATTCCTTTGGAAGGTGATTTGAACATCGAATTTATAAGTGCTTATCTTGAAGACTTGAGAGAGTACGTCATTCATGAACATTGATTTTTTTTATGAACAACACCCAAGTATAGTTTCCTCTACTGTTATCTCCCCAAACGCCGTTACTCAAAAATGAAAATCAGGGATTACCGCATTTTTGTGGTTGAGAATCCTCCGCCACAATACGGTGGGGCCTATTGGATTTTTGTGAAACTGATCACCGATTCCAGTTTGGAAGGCATCGGCGAAGTCTATTCCCTACCTTTTCATCCGAAGGTAGTTGAGAAGATGATCGCAGACATCTGTGAACGATTTGTCATTGGCAATGACCCATTCCACATTGAACAGTTATGGCGTCGAGTCTATTCAAGCGGCTACAGCCAACGTTCGGATCTTTCGTTGATGGGCATCCTAAGTGGAATCGAAACCGCCTGCTGGGACATCAACGGTAAGGAACTGGGAAAACCAGTCTATGAACTTCTAGGTGGATTGATCCATCCAAGGCTTAGGACATACACCTACCTTTATCCGGAAACCTCTCATCAGGACCGGCTATACAATTACCCAGAAAATGCTGAAGAAAAGAATGTTTATACTGATCCAGACCTTGCTGCAGAAGCCGCAGCAAAATACGCCACCCAGGGTTTTACGGCATTGAAGTTCGATCCGGTTGGACCCTATTCGGTTTATGATCCCAGAATGCTTTCGCTGGAATCCATGGACCGAGCTGAACGGTTTGTTCGTCAGATCAGGGACGCCGTTGGAAGCCGTTGTGACCTGCTTTTTGGCACCCATGGACAGATGACTGCAGAAAGTGCGATCCGGCTTGCGAAGAAGATTGAACCCTACGATCCGCTCTGGTTCGAAGAACCGGTTCCTCCGGAAAACCTGGAGGCCATGAAAAAAGTAGCCCAGGCAACATCAATCCCGGTTGCCACTGGGGAACGTCTTGCAACTAAATATGAATTTGCACAAGTGCTTCAAAAACAAGCTGCGGGAATCCTGCAGATGGCACTGGGTCGAGTCGGAGGGTTGCTCGAGGCGAAAAAAATTGCAGGTATGGCTGAAGCGCATTATGCCCTTATTGCTCCTCATCTTTATTGTGGTCCCATTGAAGGTGCGGCCAACATTCACCTTGATGCCTGCAGTCCCAATTTTCTGATCCAAGAAGGCATTGAACGCTGGGGTGGGTTTCATGCAGAAATTTTAAAGAAACCCATTCAGTGGGAGGAGGGATATGTCATTCCGCCATCAGAACCTGGGCTCGGAGTTGAACTGAATGAGGAAGTAGCCCTTCAGCATCCCTATACCGGTAAAGGGCTTCACCTGGAAATGCACCAGGAACCAGTTCCAATTTAATTTTTCAACGGTTCGTTTTTCGAAATCGTTGTCGTCTTTGCTTGAGGATTTCCTTCCGCTCCTGGTTTGACGTTTGGAGTAAATCCATATTGGTCAGACTAAAAACCAACAGGTTCTTTTCAATCCCCATACAGGCAGCCGCCATCACCCGGTTTCCTTTCACCAGACCCCGGTGAAATTGCCGAGCCGTTTCATCCAATGGGAAGGTGTGACGGATCATGATCACCAGCATCTTTTGAGCCTCTTCGCATTCCTCTCCTTTCAAATGTTTACTCGTACCCCAGATGGAAATGATTTTGCCGGTGAGAGGGGTGATTTGAAGGTAATGGCGACTAAAAATTTCAAGGGGAAATTCCGGGTGTGTCGGATTAAAACCAAAAAGTCTGCTTCCGTCAGGAGCTTTCAAGATTTCGGTAATGCTCTCCCTGGAAATCGTCCTGCCCAACTCCTGCCCGAAAAGCCCCTGGGGTAATTCCGAAGCTTTCATCAATCCTGAAACGGCAAACAGGCAACTCAGAAAGAGGAAGCCTTTCTGAAAACACTTCATTCTGAAAATCCTGAACCCTCGAATTCTGGTTTGTATCTGGAATCCATCCCTTCTTCAGCCCTATCTCCATCTCTTCAACGACAGATGACAGGCAGTTCGGCCGATGCTCGGCGGGTTATTATCTCAGGGCCGTCTTCTCGGATGACCAGGTTTTCCTCATGCACCATGAGTTTATTTCCCGAAAACTGCATCCCTGGTTCCAGGGTGAGCACCATTCCAGGTTCCATCATCGTATGATCAAAGGGAGCATTCGAAGGCCACTCGGTCAGTTGCATGCCCAGTCCGTGTCCCATCCGACCAACCTGCCCTCCTTTCGCACCGTTGGATTCAAGGACCTGATTCATGGCCTGAAACACATCGGCAGTTGTGTTGCCGACAACTGCAGCTTCAAATCCTGCTTCGGTGGCCTGATACACCACCCGGTATGCCTTTCTGACTGCATCATCTGCATGCTCCAGTGCATAATTCCGGTCGAAATCACAAAAATACCCATCAAACACACATCCTGTATCAAGGATCAGCACATCTCCGGGAGTAATTTTTTTTCCCGAAGGAGGTGAAATGATATCAGAATATCCTCCTGGACCTGCGCCTCCGACGAGGTAAGAAACATCATCTACACCCTGTTGGAGGCATTCCATTTTGAAACGCCTGAAGACATCGGTTTCAGTCGGTTCTTCAAAAATCCACTCTGGAAGTGACTCGAAAACATTGGAAACCATCTGGCAGACATGGGAAATTTTTTCGATTTCCCGTTCTGATTTGATCATCCTCAGTTGACGGATCAAGGGTGTGGCATCCCTGAAATGAAATCCTTTCATTTGTTCCTGGAGGGTCACGAAATCAGTCAGTGGCATCCTCAGCACTGATTCGACACCCATGGGCATTCCGATCGTTTTCGAACTGCCTGAAAACTCTTCCAGGGTTTTTTGTATCAGGCTGATGCCATCATCTTCAGGATGCGGAGAGCTCCAAGTTCGAATGTCCTCAATCCATGTGCGTCCCATGCAGTCCGCTCCGATTTCCGGAATGACTGCAACTGGATTTCCTTTTTGGGGAATGCAAAGGAACCAGGGTCGGGTTGGACTTTGCCAGAATTGGGTCAAAAAGCCTGTGAAATAGCGAACTTCAGCTTCACTGCAAAAAAACAAAACATCGAGGTTTGAATCGTTCATCAGTTGCTGTGCTTTTTCGAGCCTTTGTTCGAATTCAATTTGAGGAAAACCGCGTTCAGGAATCATGACGAGATTTGTTTTTTTGTTAACATTGCTGGTATTTCAAGATGGATCTGATTATATTCAGCCTTACTGGTAACGCAATGGAAGATTGAAACGTTATCCTGAAAATCCATAACACCCTCCATGGAACAATTTACTCTAAATAATAAAACAGCTCTGGTAACTGGCGGAGCAAGCGGAATTGGGCTGGCCGCCGCAGAAAGATTCCTAGAAGCCGGTGCCAGGGTCGTCATTGGAGACCTGAACCGCGAAGCCTCACGTAAAGCCGTGCAGTCCATGCGGGACAAAGACCTGGTACTAGAAAGTTTGGAACTTGATGTTTCGAATGAGGAATCGATCATCAATGTTTTTGAAATTGTCCGTAAAACCCATGGCTCGATTGATGTCCTCGTCAACAGTGCTGGAACCGGGGCTCGTATGGATGCTACTGAACTTCCCCTTGAATTATGGCAAAAGGTGATGAATGTCAACTTAACCGGATGCTTCCTCTGCAGCAGAGAGGCAGCTGGTTCGATGCTGGAACAGGGAAAGGGTAGCATCGTCAACGTCGCTTCCATCATGGGGCTCGTCGGTGGAGGAATTTATCCCAATCCGGCCTACCAGACAAGCAAGGGCGGGGTGGTGAATTTAACCAGAACGCTCGCACTGGACTGGGCCAAACTCGGCATCCGCGTCAATGCGGTAGCACCGGCTTTTCTCCGCACTCCGTTGACTCAAAGCCTTTTGGAAGAACCAGGAATGGAGCAAAAACTGCTGGATCGAACCCCGATGGGAAGGCTGGCGGAAACATCGGAAGTTGCAGATGCCATTCTTTTCCTTGCCTGTGACGCATCTTCGATGATCACCGGACACACCCTTCCGGTCGATGGTGGTTGGGTCGCACAATGACAGAAAAAAAATAGAGATCCTCTTGATGGAACTGACCCTTCAACAACAGACAATTGAGGCCGAGGATGCGTTAGCGGTTCAGGAATTGTTCTTTCAAAATGAATGGGCGGACGGACTTCCAGTGGTTCCTCCCACAAAGAATAAAATCGAAGCCATGCTCAATGCGGTGCCGATGGACCCTCAGACGATTATTGGTGCGATTCCAGAACGAGGCTGTGTCTTCACCCTTGAAGTAGCTGCGATCAATTCAGTGATGGCAGGTTGTCTACCAGAATATTTTCCAGTCGTGGTGACTGCTGTTTCAGCTATCAGCGATCCTGCTTTTGGCCTTCATGGACCTTCTGCTAGCACCCATGGACCTGCAATCCTGATCATCGTCAACGGACCCGTGACAAAATCAATTGGTTTGAACCATGGCCAGAACCTCTTTGGACCGGGGGTTCGTGCTAATTCCACCATTGGAAGAGCTGTTCGTCTGATTCTTTTGAATGCTGGAGGTACGAGAGAGTTCGACCGTTCAACCCTGGGTCATGGGGGAAAATTCAGTTACTGCATTGCAGAAAATGAAACCACCGAATGGCTGCCCCTGCATGTACAGAAGGGATATGATCCTCAGTCTAGTTCAGTCACCGTCTTTGCAGGAGAAGCTCCCAACCAGTTCCAGAATCATACCTCCCAAAAAGCAGAAAGCATCCTGCTCACCCTTGCTGACCGTATGTCGGCCCTGGGTACTTTCAATATCAACGGTCACAGTGAAATGGCCGTCATTCTTTGTCCTGAGCATTATTACACCTGTCGGGATCAGGGTTGGAACAAAAAAAAGATCCAGGATTTTCTTCAGAAAAATGCTTTTCGAAACAAGGCGGAACTGATCCGGGGAGGAGTCCTTGAAGAGGAAATTAAACCCGGGGACGAACAAGAAAGAATCCACACCGTCAAGTCTGCAGAAGATATTCTGCTGGTGGTAGCGGGAGGAGAAGCAGGCAGGTTTTCTGCCTGTATCCCAGGCTGGGGAAGTCTTCATTACTGTCGGTCGGTGACACGTCCCCTGAATCAAGCCACCTGTGATACCTGAGGTTGGTAGCCAGGCTGATCGTGCATCAGCCCTTAACACACAATCCAAAACATCACCATGAGCATCACCGTCTATAATCCCAGTTCCAAACCAGCTCCGAAAGTGCTTCATAGCGCTTCCAGAAATGGGTCCCTGAAAGGAGGGGTACTCGGCATCATCGACAACAGCAAACCCAACTCCGACACCGTACTGAAAAGGGTGGCAGAACAGTTGAAAAATCGTTTTGAGATCGAAGAAATGATCTGGTCCCGAAAACCTACAGCCTCCCTTCCCATTACCGAGGATGAAGTCCAAAAGCTGGTGAAGAAATGTGACTTCGTCCTGGCCGGAGTTGGAGATTGAGGCTCATGCAGTTCGAGTAGTCTGCTCGATGGGATATTGTTTGAAAAGCAGGGAACTCCTGCAGCAGTGATCTGCACCGAACCCTTCATCCGTTCTGCAGAAAACATGTCCGTTGCACATGGATTCAGCGGTTATCCTTTTGCGGTGATACCGCACCCGATAGGTTCCAGCGATTCAACAACACTTGATCAGTGGGCTGACGGAGTATTCGATCAGGTAGTTTCTCTTCTTAGGGATCAACCCAAACCCATTTAACCTGGAAAATGGCTGCACTGTCTAAAATCGTGACCACTTGTTACAGGGTTCCGCTTCCTGTGGTACTTACCGACAGTACTCATGGAGAAATGACTCATTTTGAGTTGATTCTGGTCCGGATCGAAGATAACGAGGGATTTCAGGGGGTAGGCTATACTTACACCGTGGGAAGTGGAGGTGAAGCAGTTCGTGTGCTGGTGGAGCATTACCTAGGCCCCCTACTTCTAGGGCAGGATGCATCATTGATTGAAAAACTCTGGGAGCGGATGTGGTGGGGACTTCATTACGGAGGTCGCGGAGGCACCGTCTGCCTGGCCATCTCCGCAGTCGACATTGCCCTTTGGGACCTGGCCAGCCGCAGGGTTTCAATGCCCCTCTGGAAATTCCTGGGAGGCTTCGACCCGTCCGTTCCATGCTACGCTGGAGGAATCGACCTTCAGTTCACCGAAGAGCAACTCCTCAAACAGGCCGACGGTTTTCTGGAACAGGAGTTTCGCGCCATCAAAATGAAAATCGGCAGAAAGCATCTTTCCGAGGACGTTAAACGGGTTCAAGCGATGAGGAAGCATCTCGGGAGAGATTTCCCATTGATGGCGGATGCCAACATGGGCTGGTCGGTCGATCAGGCCATCCGTGCATGCCGTGCCCTGGAAGAATTCGAACTGGTATGGATCGAGGAACCCTGTATCCCGGATGACGTTGCAGGTCATGCCAGGATCGTCCAAGAGGGAGGCCAGCCTATCGCCGCAGGAGAAAACCTGCACTCCCTTTATGAATTCCAGCAACTGATAAATGCTGGAGGAGTGACTTTCCCGGAACCTGATGTGAGCAACTGCGGCGGCGTTACGGTATTCATGAAAATCGCCCATCTTGCAGAAGCCTTCAACCTGCCTGTCACTTCCCATGGGGTACATGATCTGACGGTTCATCTCCTTGCTGCACTGCCAAACCGTTCCTATCTCGAAATCCATGGCTTCGGCCTCGACCGTTACATTCGTGAACCAGTAAAACTAATCGATGGAAAAGCGATTGCTCCGGATCGTCCTGGACACGGAGTTGATTTCGATCTTGAATCCCTTTCACGACTTTGAGTCCGGAAACATCTTTCTTCACAAAACTTTCAAAAAGGAAAAACCATGCTTGATGCTCATTTTGCCATGACCGAACGTGAGCTGCTCGGGGATTTAAGTCAACTTGAAGTTTTTGTGAATGGATTCTTCTTCCGCGGAGATGAAGCAAAAATTTCGGTCTGGGATCATGGACTGCTTTATGGTGATGGAATTTTCGAGGGAATCCGTGCTTATCAGGGAGGGGTTTTTAAACTCGATGAACATCTGGAGAGGCTTTTTGAATCGGCCCAGGCAATCAACATGAAGTTGCCCTACAGTATAAACGAGTTGGGTCATGTCGTTTTGGAAACCCTGAAACGGAACCAACTCAAAGATGCTCATGTTCGGGTTCTAGTAACGCGAGGAATTGGGAAACCCGGAGTATCTCCTGCCAGCTGTACCCGACCCGGACTGGTAGTAATGGCCTATCCCTTTCCCCCTTTGCTGGGAGAGAAACCGGCTCGGCTGATCACTTCCAGTGTTCAGCGCAAAGCACCCCGTTCCGTTGACGCAAGGGTGAAGTCACTGAATTACCTCGATAATGTTCTGGCCAAACTTCAAGCCATCTGCGCAGGTATGGACGACGCAATCATGCTGGACAGCAACGGATGCATCGCTGAAACCACAGGCGCGAATGTGTTTGCCGTCATCCGTGGAAGCCTGCACACCCCCAATTTGACAGCTGCTCTGCCGGGCATCACCCGTTATACCGTCATTCAACTGGCAAAGGAACAAGGCATACAAGTAGAGGAAAGGCAAATGACCCTGGGGGATCTTTATGTCGCCGATGAAGTATTTCTAACCGGAACAGCGACGGAAATTGCCGTTGCGGGAGAAATCGATGGAAGAAAAATAGGGGATGGAAAGACTGGACCGGTGGCTTCTGCACTGATGAAAAGTTATCAGGAACTGGTGATTTCAGGCCCGCACGTGACTCGTATCGAATGAAACATCACCCGTTACAACAATGGTTACAAAGAATACTAGTCACCGCATTCATATCCCTGTTTACTTTTCAAAGTTGGGCCGTCTCCGAAATCAAAGAGGCTTATCCAGACCCGGGCTTCACCCCCTCGGATGTGGTTAGGGTGCAACTGAATGCCATGCAGCAAAACGGCCCCTCGAACTTTGGAATTGAAGTCACCTTCCGTTTTGCATCTCCTTCCAACAAACGTTTCACCAGTCCTTTGAAACGTTTTATCCAGTTGGTGAAAAACCCTTCCTACAAGCACCTATTGAATCACCTTGATGTGACCTTCATGGATCCCATCATGAAGGAAAAGATGGCGATACAGGACGTAATCATCACCAATACAGAAGGAAAACGCATCGGCTATCGGTTCAGGCTTTCAATTCAGGAAGGGGAAAAACATAATAATTTTTGGATGACAGATGCAGTGATGCCTTTTGAAGTTCCAGAGATATCTGCATGAAAGTTTTTTTTATCGACGGACCATGACTTCCTCTCCTCGTACCTCGGGTTCGTTGTCTTCCATCTGACTGGGAAAGCCAGGAGCCAAGAGTTTTTCCTCACACTTTTCTTCAAGCCTCCTGACGATGTTCGAGGACCATTCCCGGTCTCCATATCGTTTTTGTCCATCCTTGAAGATTTTCAGCAAAAGTGGAGATATTTCGAGGGGCACCTGATGCCTGTCCGCAATTTCCTGGAAAATGCCAACGTCCTTGACCACAAGATCCATGGTGAAATTGATGTCCCTGCTTCCATTCAGGATCACCTGGCTTTCAGTTTCATGAACAAAGGAATTTCCTGAAGATATCCTGATGGCTTCGTAAGTCGTTTTCAAATCCATGCCAGCTTTTTTCGCCGTCATCAGCGCCTCACCCAGGGAAGCCAGATGCACCGAAGCCAGGTAGTTGGTCAGAACTTTTAAAACCGAAGCAGAACCGAGCGGCCCCGTGTGAAGGATTTGACGACCCATCACTTGAAACAGGGGCATGGCCTTTTCAAAAGCGCTCCGTTCCGAGCCTACGAAAATAGAGATATTCCCCGTCGCCGCACGATGACACCCCCCGGAAACAGGACAATCCATCGGTTCCCCTCCCTTTTCCAGAACAAGACTTCCAAGCCTCTTGACTTCCGCTTCATCAGTGGTGGACATCTCCGCCCAGATCTTTCCAGGTGTCAGGTTATCCAGAATTCCGTCCTGCTCTTCCATCACAGCAGCGGAAGCCTGTGGACTGGGCAGGCAGGTGATCACTACATCCACCTCCTGCGTCATTGCTCCTGTGGAATCCCACCAGGTGGCACCATGAGCCAGCAGAGTTTTTGCTGCATCCCGGTCCAGATCTCGGACATGAAGTTCGAAACCGTTTCTGAGCAGACTTCCAGCAAGCTTTCCCCCGACATTGCCCAAGCCGATGAATCCGATTTTCATTTCAATGCTTCCTAATCAATAGGGTTTGGAAATAATGTAAAAAATCACAGTTTGGAGTTGGTATATCCAGTTTATCCTCTTGTTCGATTTGATTCCAAAGGGATTCGATTTCGATCTAGATGCCGATTCCGATTTGGAATTTCCTGCAACTGGGGCACCTTAGCCATTTCGGAAAAACAAAAGCAGGATGATCCCGCCAATGATGAAAATCATCCCTCCAACCTCAAGACGCGTCACTTTTTCACGAAAAACCATGATCGAAAAGGCCAAACTGAAAATCAGCTCGATCTGACCCAAAGTCCGGACGTAGGAAGCATTTTCGATGGTAAAGGCTGTCACCCAGCAGATGGAACCGAGGATGGAAACCACCGAGACCATCCCGGTTTTTTTCCAGAGCAGAAAAATTTTCGTGATCTGTCCTGACTCCCTGAAACGCAGGTAAAGGCAGAGCAAAAGAGTCTGCAAACTGGTGGAAAAAGCAACCGTGGTGGCAGCTTTGAGAAAACTGTCCCCACCCTCTAAAGCAAGCGAGGCACCGCGGAAAAAAACCACCGAGGCTCCTAGAAAAAAACCACTGGCAAGCCCCAGCAAAGTACTTTTTTCGGAAATGCTGTATACCAGATTCGAGATGCTCAGTCCTGCCTTTCCGGCTGAAAGCATGAGTACCCCCAGGACACTGAAGGTGATGGCCAGAATAGCTGTCATGCTCAGGGTGTCGCCCAATAGAACTAATCCCAACAGGGCAATCTGTGCCGTCTCGGTTTTGGAAAACGTGTTGCCAACAGCAAAATTCCTGAAAGAAAAAAGCCAAATCAGCAGGAAGGTGAACAGAATCTGGGTCAGGGAACCCAAAACGAGATAGACCCAAAACACCGGAGTTAGTCCCGGGAGGGATTCTCCACTGTGGGAAAGTATTCCCGAAAGATAGAGAATCGCCAGAGGCCAGGCATAAAAAAACCGGGTGGTGGTCGCCCCGACATCACTCAACTCTCCCTTGAGATGCTTCTGAAGAGCAGACCGCAGGTTCTGAAAAAATGCTGCGGCAATGGTGATCGGAATCCAAACAGGCATGATATGGATGTATACCCCAATGATATTAAGGTATCGGGATGTTCAGATAACGGCTGGTTTGAGATTTTGAACCAACCAGGAAGCATAGCCGGTCAAAGTCCAGTCTGAATGATGCTGCCCCATCAATTGCACCCCCGTAGGCATCCCCTCGATTCCTAACATCGGGATGGTGATGCAGGGCAAACCCAGAGCAGAAGTGGCAGCATTGAAAGAAGGATTTCCTGTTTTATAAGCAAATTCTGGTTCTCCTGAATCAACTAGTTGACTCAGAGATGGTGCCGGACCAGATGAAGAAAGCGTGATCAAACCATCAGCCAAAGGACCGAGAGCAAGAAGAGCGTTTCGTATTTCATCCCGTTTTTGCAATGCTTCTCGATAGTCCTGGGGAGTCATGCACTCAGCCAAATCCAACCACTGGTTCAGGTCTTCACTAAGCAACCCCGTAGCTTGGTAATTTCTAAGCAGCCAACGTATTTCGTAGCTACAGATGATTCTACAGAGGATGACACTTCCAAGAATGCTCTTTTCAAAATGTTCAATAGATTTGTCATCGCTTCGGCGAATGAGTTCAACTCCCAGAGATTTTAATGGTTCTAGATAATTGAAAAAAGCATCCTTCGTTTTTTGAGTGCAGTCTTCCCAACCTTCGGTTTCAAGAAGTATGAGCCTGCCAGGTTTTTTGGGAGGACAGATCTCCTCAGGACCATACAATCCTGGATAACCGGGATCTCCTCCAGCACGATTTGCAATCTGGTAGGCAACCGCCCACATGTCAGCAAGGGATGCTGCGTGGACTCCAAGGTGAAGCTGACTCAAGCTCAATCCCTCCCCGTTGTGAAGAGCCCCCAGAGTGGGTTTGATCGCAAAATTTCCGCAGAAAGACGCAGGCCTGATGACAGAACCTACCACCTGGTTTCCTAGTCCAGCAGGAATCATCCCTGCTCCAACGGCTGCCGAGGTACCGCTGGAAGACCCTCCTGGAGTGGCTTGTGGATCAAAAGGATTGGACGTTGGTCCTGGTTTCACAAAGGCAAATTCGGTTGTTACCGTTTTCCCCAGGATGACACCTCCGGCAAGCCGCAATGCATTCACAGAAGCCGAATCCAAATTCGTCTGATGTCCCTTGAAAATCGGACTTCCAAGTTCCGTGGGCATATCTCGGGTCTGCAACACATCCTTGATCCCAAGAGGCATTCCATCAATCACCGAAATCGCCTTACCCTGACGGTATCGCTTTTCCGATTCATCTGCCGCTTTTCTGGCATTTTCCTGGTTCATAGTTACCCAGGCTTTTACCACCGGCTCACGAGATTCGATGCATTCTAGGCATCGTTCCAGATAGTCCCTTGGTGAATCCGTTCCGTCCAAAAAGGATTCACGGAGATCGTGGAAGGTCCGCATCCGGTAGGAAGCAGGATGATAATTTCTCGGAAGGGTTTCTAGGGTTGGGGAATGATTCACTGAATTTAGCCTTCTTATTGTGGATTATTCAATAATGCTAATATCTCATAATTTGAAACTCCTGAAAATCAAGAATTTCAATGATGTCTCAATTTTACCCTTTTGAAGGAGAAACTCATTCCATGAAAGACAAAATCTTTAAAAAATTTATCATTTCATTTCGAAGGGTGGGGTGGTCCCTCATAGCAGCCAAGAACAGATTGATCAAAATCAATGATGGATCCTGTCATCATGCCGGATTCTTCAGAACACAAAAAAGCAATCCCCCGGGCAACTTCGTCCGTTTTCAACAAACGCCCAAAGGGCTGATTCTTTTCGGCTTCTTCCAACCAATTATCAGAGGCATTGTGATATTCTTTCTGAATCCTATCTTCACCGGGTGTATCCATCCAACCAATGTTCAGTCCATTGATTCGGATCCGTTGCCGCATGACACTGAATGCAGCATTTTTAGTCAGTACTGAAAGAGCCCCCTTTGAGCCGCAATAGGCCGTGATGAATGGCTGTCCCCCATGTGCAGACATGCTTTGGACATTGACGATACTGCCCTCGATCTTTTCACGGATCATCACTTTCAAGGCTCCCTGCATCAGGAAAAAAGGTGCACGAGTATTGAGTGCAAACATCTGATCGAACAACTCTGGTGAAGTGTCCAGAACCGTTCCCCGGTCTGTAACTGCAGCGCAATTAACGAGACAATCAATACGTCCAAATTGTTCATCTGCAGTTTGAATGATCTTCTCACAGTCTTTCACACTCGTTAAATCTGCAAAAACATAATGAGTAGGACAACCTGCTTGAGTGATGGATTCGGCAACAAGTTTCCCTTTCGATTTGTTCCTGCCGCAGATCACCAAACCAGAAATACTACGCTCTGCAAACAACCTGGCTACTGCTTCTCCCAAACCTTGGGTGCTGCCTGTGATGACTCCAATTTTACCTTTAAAGCTTTGACTTAATTCTCCAGACATATTCTCTCCTCAATGGTCAATGGTGATCGATGCTCCTTGAAGAGCTTTTCTGAGATGCTCACATCCCATCCGGGAATATTCGAGAGGATTGGCTTTTTCAGGATCCTGTTCGGCTTCAACAACGACCCATCCCGAATATTGGATTTCTGCCAGGATTTTGGCAAATCCTGCAAAATCAATGAAACCGTCTCCTGGAACGGTAAACACACCTTCCAGCACTGCATCCAAAAAGCTCATGTTCTCCTTCTGGACACGTTGCCAAATCTCTTTACGGATGTCCTTGCAATGTACATGGCCGATTCGGGATCCATGTCTGAGAGTCGTTGCATCGACATCTCCCCCGGCAAACGTCAAATGCCCTGTATCGATTAAAAGCCTTACACTCGGTCCAGTGTTTTCCATCAAGAGATCCACTTCCCTTTCCGTTTCGATGACGGTACCCATGTGATGGTGGAAGACCATATTCACTCCGTAATCTTCCATGCGGTCAGCAACTTCGGTCAATTTCCGGCCATACTCCTGGAATTCTGATTCCGGCATCACCGGTCTTTGAGTAACCGGAATCTCCTTCAGGGACTGCACGCTTCCACTGGTTTCGGCATAAACCAGGACCGGAGCACCAAGGGATTTGAAGGTATGTAACATGTCCTGCAGGTTTTGCCATTCCTCATCGACAGTACAGCTTCTGAGGCTTCCAGAAAACCATCCTGAGGCAAGTTTCAATTGATGTGTTTGAAGCAAAGGGCCCAATGTTTCAGGGTCCATGGGGTATTTGACACCGGTTTCGGTTCCGGTGAACCCTGCTTCACGGCTTTCCTTGAGGCAGGTTTCCAGGGTGGTGTCTCCACCAAGTTCCGGCAGGTCGCTGTTCGACCATGCAATCGGCGCAACGGCAAGTTCTACAGGCATTTGACTTTAATTAGAAAAAGATTATCAGGGATCTGAAATTGCAGAATTTTCAGGATGCCTCCATTTGAACAGGTGAAAACCAACTTGATTCCGCAGAAGAACTGCGGGCGGCTTCCAGCACTTTTTGGATTTCATAAGCCTCCCGGAAATCAGGCCAACATCGGACGTTTCCTTGGATGGCTTTGAGTAATTCCACCAGTTCGATCACTTTGAGTTCATTGAACCCCAGTTGATGTCCAGGTGCCGGACAGAATTTGGCATAATCTCCATGAGCCGGGCCAGATTCCAGCGTTTTGAATCCGTCCATTCCTGGACGCTGGTTGGCTTCGTATAGTCTGAGTTCGTTGAATCGTTCCTGGTTGAAAACCAGGGTGCCCTTGCTGCAGTTGAGTTCAAAAGAAAGATGCATCTTGCGTCCCCATGCGACCCAGCTGGCTTCCAGGCTTCCACGACATCCGTTTTCGAATTGAACCAGGCTATGGGTTTGATCATCAACACTCACGGATTTCATCGTATCAGATCCGGGATGCTCGGGTCTCTTGGGATGAACCGTGGTCTGCATTGCATAAAGTTGATCGATAGGACCCACAAGATAACGTGCCAGTGAAATGATGTGACTTCCAAGATCATAAAAAACGCCACCTCCCTGGGATGCATCAAGCCGGGTACTGTATGGGGCCTTGGCATCTGCCATGTAATCTTCGGCATGAACTCCTCGGAATGCCACGGGTTCTCCAATTTCACCGCTTTCAAGGATGCTTTTCGCTGTTTTGATCAAAGGGTTCTGAAGATAGTTGTAACCCACCAAGGTTGGAATCCCCTTTTTTTCTGAAGCGTCACACATTTCCCTGGCTTCTTCCAGGGTGCAGGCCAGAGGTTTTTCGCAGTAAACAGGTTTACCCTCTGCGATGGCTGCCATCGCAATCGGATGATGCAGATGGTTCGGAGCGGTGATGTCCACCAGTTCTACTGAATCATCCTGCACCAGCTCGATCCAGTCCGAAGTCCCTTTTTCGAATTGTAGAGCCCTAGCTGCCGTTTCTGCCAGTTCCGGCGTGGCATCGGCCAGAATCTTCAATTCTGGTTTGAGAGGTACATCAAAAATCCCCGCCACCGAACTGTAGGCGTTCGTGTGGCAACGTCCCATGAATCCTGAACCGACCATGCCGATTCCCAATGTCTTTCCCATACGCGTTGTTTTTCCTAAACCTGTTGAAAAATTTGCCTCATATTAAACATTTTGGTTGAATTTCCTTTAGGTTGGGATAAGCGGAACGTTCCCAACACTTCTTCCTCTCTGTTCAAACACTTTCATGTTGGGCACAACGCTATGCGTTTTAGAGCCGAACCTACAACAACCACACCGGTTTTCCGCCTTCCCTATGAAACAACCGTAGGTTGGGATAAGCAAAGCGTTCCCAACACTTTTAAATAATTTTATTGATTCATCATCCGAATTTCCAAACTTATGAGCATTTTACAATTCATGTTTTACTCATAATTTCCTGGAATATTTAAATCCTTCATCCTTTCTGTATCAATCAATTCTCCCCAGTTTTCAGGATACCAACCTTTGCTGATACAATCCCTCAAGGTGCTGGGAGCCCAATCTAAAGGCGACTGAACATAACCATGTTTGACAGGATTGTAATGAATGTAATCCATATGCCTCCGCCAATCTTCATGATCACGTATGCGATGTTCCCAATAACGACGCTGCCAAACCGGTCTTTCACCTTTCGCCCGACGTGATGGAGTGACTTCTACTGAAATCCCTTTGCAACCCATGCTGAAGAATTTTTTGATATTCGCTATTCGAGTAGGATAATTGTCATCATTTTCAGGAAGTTTTAAAATGCAATGTAAATGATCTGGTAATACAATAAGAGCATCGATTTGAAAAGCACGCCGTTGGTTTTCGAGATGAAAACCTTGATGCAGCCTTTCCAGATTCTCAGGCAAGGTCAATAGAGGTTGTCGATCCATGGTCACCAAAGTAAAGAAATAGCATCCACCTGGCGTCCGATCTCTCCGATAACGCAAATTGTCCTCAACAAATCAACCATAGGTTGGGATAAGCGAAGCGTTCACAACATCCCTATCCCTCCTCGTATTTCCCTGTTTGGCACAACGCTTTGCGTTTTAGCCCAACCAACGACAACCTCATCGATTTTCCGCCTTCACTGTGAAACAACTGTAGGTTGAGATAAGAGAAGCGTTCACAATTTCCCGATCCCTCCTCGTATTTCCATGTTGGGCACAACTTTCCATGTTGGGCACAACGCTTACGCGTTTTAGCCCTACCTACGACAACCTCATCGGATTACGACCACGCCACGAAACATCCGTAGGTTGGGATAAGCGGAGCGTTCCCAACGATTAGGATCTTCTCCTCTTCAAATCCCCACTCTCTGTTTTAGCTGTCCCTCATTGTGATCGTCTCGTGCCTGCCGAACTTCTGCACGGTCGCTGACTTCCGGGACACCCACGTCCCACCATGCATCTCCGGGTGTCCATTGGTGTTGCTCGATCCTTATAGAAATCAGGTAGGTCCGATCGGCCTTTTTGGCACGTGCAAAGGCTTCTTCAAACTCTTCGATGGTTTCAACCTGTTCGCCTAAAGCGCCCATGCTTTTGGCATGCTGAACGAAATCGACATACTCCACGCGTTCCACTTTAGAATCCGCGATCTGATTGTTGAATGAAACACTACCCTTAAAGTTCTGAAGACGGTTGATCACAGAAAACCCACCATTGTCACAGACCACCACAATCAGTTTGTGACCCGTCAGGACCGAACTATAAATGTCACTGTTCATCATCATGTAGGATCCATCACCGACGAAAACGATCACATCTCGAGAAGGATCCGCCATTTTTGCTCCCCAGCCTCCTGCGACTTCATAACCCATACAAGAAAAACCGAATTCGCAGTCGAAGGTGCCGGAGGACTTGGTTTTCCAGTTTTTACATAGTTCCCCGGGAAATCCACCAGCCGCAGTCAGAGCCAAGTCAGAATCATCACAGACACGATTGGCGGCTCCAACCACATGAGCATAACTGGGAGGAACAACATCTTTGGGACTCGAGTGTTCATCCACAGTCGCATTCCACTCTGAATACAAAGATCTTGCATTCACAGTCCAGGCTTCGGGCGCTTTCCAACCATCCAAGGCCTGTCCAAGTTCTTCAATCCCGGCCAGCGCGTCTCCAACGACCGAAAGGGCTCTATGCTTGTGTGCATCATAACGTGCGGCATTGATTGCAATGAGGCGCATCTTTTCGTTCCCAAAAACCGACCAGGAGCCGGTGGTGAAATCCTGCAGACGAGTCCCCACAGCCAGCACCACATCTGCTTCCTCGGCAAGGGCATTGGCAGAACTGGAACCAATCACACCCAAGGGACCTGAATTCAAAGGATGATCATGAAGCAGGGCCGATCTTCCGGCAATGGTCTCGACCACCGGGATGTTAAAAGTTTCGGCAAAGGAAACCACTTCTGAAACCGCACCTGAATAAAACACGCCACCCCCGGAAATGATCAGAGGTTTTTCGGCCTTCCGGAGAATCGAAGCCGCTTCAGCAATGCTGTTGCGGTCTGGCCTGGGGCGTGGGATCTGATGCACGGTTTTTTCAAAAAACACTTCTGGATAGTCAAATGCTTCCGCTTGGATATCCTGCGGCAAAGCCAAAAAAACCGGCCCACAGTCGGCAGGATCCAGCAAGGTTGCTACTGCCTGAGGCAGGGAACTGATCAACTGTTCAGGACGATTGATACGATCCCAGTAACGTGTAAAGGATTGGAAGGCATCGGTGACGGTCATCGTCGGATTTTGGAAATTTTCCACCTGCTGCAATACTGGGTCCGGAAGCCGGTTGGCAAACGTGTCTCCGGACAAGAGAAGAATTGGAAGCCGATTCGCATGAGCAGTTGCAGCTGCTGTCAACAAATTGGTGCATCCAGGACCAATTGAACTGGTCACCACCATGATTTGACGTCTACGCTTGGCTTTTGCATAGGCTACTCCAGCGAGTGCCATGGATTGCTCGTTCTGTCCTCGCCAGGTTGGCATCACATCCCTAACCGTCTCCAAAGCTTCACCAAGACAAGTCACGTTCCCATGCCCAAAGATGGCAAAAACTCCTGGAAATAGAGGTTGTTCTTGACCATCTATCTTAATGCGCTGGTTCACCAGAAAACGCACCAACGCCTGGGCCATAGTCAATCGAATGGTTTTCATGAGTACTCCTTCAAATTTGATTAAAAAGGTTAATAATTTTTTTAATATTTTTTTTGATGTGTTTCATGGCACATACAATCATACGACAAGTTTTTTCCTTTATATAATTAGTCTACAATTTTTTTTTATAAAAGGTTAAGGCTAGAACTCCGTTTATAATACAATGTGATCGTTGGACTTATTAATTCATCTCTACAAAATTCTTGATGAGTTGACGGACCATATATTCTTGGAAAAACTATTTATGACGCAAGATTCATGGAAGGCAAGACTGGTTTTAGCACATAGTCAGGATCATGCTGTTGGATCAGAAGAGCCGGGAAAATTTCTTTCCATGCATTCATTAAACTGGAAGGAGATTCAGGAAGCTGATCTTTCATTGCTTCGTGTAAACGGGGAAGTGCATGGAAAGGCACATTCTGATACATGTGATGTTCAATGTGAAAATTCATGTTCCAGTAGAAGAATCTCAGCAACGGTCCAAGAAGAATCGTACGGGTGGTCATACGGTAATCCGGATCATTGACGGCCAAAGCTGTATGTTGGGTTCGAGAACAAAGATCATGCAGGAAGGTTCCAAGGCTTCTGGGAAGGAAGAGATATAGAACAATCATCCATGTTTGCAACATTAAAGAAACCACAATCAGGGTGAAATAGCCTGCCAGTAATATTCGTGACTGGATGATCATTTTTTGATGCAATCCCTTCGGAACTATTTTTTGGTCTTCTTCTAAAACCCTTCCGAATGCATGCCGCGCCATCGCCCCAAAATGGGTTTTTGCATGAAAAAATCGTGTCAGCATTTCCAATCCCATCAACCCCATGCTTTTAGGGCGCACGGCCTCGCCCTCAGGATCCTGACCAATCACTGAGGTGTTGGAATGATGTTTCAAATGCCTGTATTTACTGTAGACGGGTTCCCTCCAGGACATGAAGCATACAAGCCAGTGAGCCGAAGTATTGAGCCACTTTGAACGGAACACCGATTCATGATTCAGTTCATGAGCTGCCGCTTCAGCAAAGGCAAAGACAATGGTATAAAGCAGATAGATGGGGGAAAAACCAAATCGACTCCTGAAGAAAAGATGCAAGAAATCCTAAAGAGATCAGGATGGTGAAATAAAAACAAAAATGAAAAAGACCCAGCCAATCAGATTTCTGGATCAGTTGTTTCATCAACTGAGGTTCGATCTGTATTTTAAATAATGAACTCCTTTTATGGATTTCAGACATGAAGGTAAAGAAATATTTTTTGTGATTTGAAATCAGTGTTTCAATACCCTGAAGCCTGATCTTTCGTCAAGCCCTCCTTCTGATTCCCATGGTCCATCCCTCCTCGCATCGTATCCACAAAATTTTTAGCACCCATTCCCAGAAGCCTTGCGTCATTGGAGATTGTGACAAAACGGAATCCTTTTTCGACCATCTTCAAGGCATAAGGTGGAAATCCATTGTGAATCCCTGGAATGACGCCATGTTCCAGTGATTTCCTGAGGATGTAATCAATAGCCTCCACCACCGGTTTTTCCTCCTGATCGAATGTTGGGGTGCAACCCAGGGAATTGGAAAGATCCGAAGGACCAATGTAGATCATTTTCAGTCCTTCAACTTTAAGAATATCGTCCAAATTGTCGAGGGCCTGTTTCGTCTCAATCATTGCGATTGGAAGGATATGATCATTGGCCTGACTTGGGTAATCGGCACCTGCCGTCAGAACAGCCCTTATCGGCCCGAAACTGCGTTGACCTTGTGGAGGATAATAACAGGCCTGAACGAATCGTTCCGCATCTTCCTGAGTATTCACCATCGGGCAGATGATGCCGTAGACTCCGGCATCCAGCATGCGCATGATGATTCCCTCCTCGAGCCAGGGTACCCTCGCCAGAGGAACCGTGTCCGTAGTGGAAATCGCCTGGAGCATACTGATCGCGGTCTGATAATCGGAAACACCATGCTGCAGATCCACGGTCAGGGAGTCCCATCCCTGATGGGCCATGATTTCGGCTGAAAATGAACTTGGAATGGCCAACCAGCCATTCACCACGGCCTTTCCTTTTTGAAATATATCCAACAGTTTATTTTTACGCATTTTGATTTTCGAAATGAGATTCAAAGGTTAAAAATCAAGTATTCAATTCCACTCCATTCAAGTCAAGAAATCCACCTAGAATTTTTCCCCAAAAAAAGTCCTAAGAGATAAGTAAGGATTCAAGAGCTAGAAATGAATCCCTGAATGATGGAGCAGAAGAAGCAGGAGGGAAAAAACGACCATTCAAGCATTGAGAAAAAAATGACGCGAAGAATCAGCCAACATAATTCACCTTAACGGTCCTGCCTGTTTCAAGAGATTCATAAGCAGCATTGGCCAAAATCAGAGCCCTCCGTCCGTCTTCGAAGGTGACTTGCGTCGGCTTATTCGATTCAATGGACTCTATGAATCCATCCAACTGATCCAAGAAAGCCTGCTGGTAGCGTTCGATGAAAAAGAAAGGCAGGGGATCCCGCATCGATGATCCCCGTTCGTCGAAACGTTCGACGGTGGTCTGTTCATGATTTTCAGAACGGATCATCCCCTTGCTGCCGTGAGCTTCCAACCTCTGATCATAACCATAGGAAGCATGACGGGAATTGTTGATGTGACAGAGCTTTCCACTTTCGGTCTGCATGAGGATCATCACGGAATCAATTTCTCCAATCTCACGGGCCACCGGATCAAATAGAGTCGCGCTCAGAGCCGTGACCTTCTCGACCTCTTCATTGAGGACGAATCGAGCCAGGTCAAAATCGTGAATGGTCATGTCACGAAGCATCCCTCCCGCCACCAGATAGTATTCTTTAGGGGGTGGTTCAGGATCCCTGCTGCTGATGAGCACTTGCTCCAGGGCTCCAATCTCACCATTTTGAGCGGCCAGGGCCACTTTACGGTGACTCGGATCGAAACGTCGGTTGAAACCAATCTGGACTGGAACGTCGAGATTTCTGATCTGATCACGGCACCAATCGACCTTCTCCAGGCTCAGGTCAATCGGCTTTTCACAGAAAACTGCTTTACCTGCTTTTGCAGATTCAACAATCAACGGAGCATGGGTATCGGTGGAAGTGGCAATCAGAACCGCATCAACTTCAGGATCCGACAAAGGTTCTTCCGTAGTACTGGAACTTCTGGCTCCAAAAGAAGCGGCTACTTCATCTCCTGCAGCCTGATTGATGTCATAAACCCAAAGTAACTCTGCTTTCTTATGGCCTGCCAGGTTGGCTGCGTGCATTCGGCCAATCCTGCCCGCACCAAATAGAGCGAATTTCAGCATTTAAACTCCTTTTTTGCTTGGTTGTGCATACAGGCACATAGATCGATGATATTGGATGGCATTTTTGTGTCAAGCTCTTGGTGGGAAATTTAAGGTTCCATTTTTCATAATAGCCTGGGAACAATGACAGGAAAACCTTATAGGGCCCTGATCCGTGATAGATCAAGATACGTAAATTTTTATAACTTTGTGATAGAAAATGCTTATGTCCAGAAAAACCCTTTCATTGATTTTCGTTTTGTCCATCATCCCTCTGATGATGGTTTTCGCTACAGAAAACCTATTCCAGTTCAAGGCTCCAGACATTGATGGAGAAGAATTACCTTTAAGCCAATTCAGAGGGAAAGTGGTTTTGGTGGTCAACACTGCTTCCAGTTGCGGCTACACCTATCAATATGAAAAACTGGAAAGCATCTATCGTAAATATCAGGATCGGGGATTCGTAGTGCTTGGTTTTCCAAGCGATGATTTCTGGCAGGAACTCGATTCAAACCAGGAAATCAAAGAATTCTGTGAAGGATATCAGATCAGTTTTCCGCTTTTTGCAGAGGGTCCTGTAAGGGGTTCAGACAAGCAAGAAGTTTTTCGTTTTTTGACTGAGCAACCAAGTCATGATGGAGAAATCTGGTGGAATTTCGAAAAATTTTTGATCAACCGTGATGGTCAACTTGTGGACCGCTATCGATCCGTGCAGGATCCTGATGAAGATCCGTTGCTTGCACAAATAGAATCTCTTCTTTGAACGTGCCAGATCAGTCTGGAAGTCAAACTTGATGACGGCATTTCTTCGCTAAAACCGCTTTATCAATCCAAATTCATTTCTCATCTATGAAGCTTTCCACTGCGGCCTCTTCTCAACGTGCATTTCTTGAGAAACCCTCTTTAGACAAAATTGAAACAGCATCCCGTGAAAGGCTAGATCTTGAAGAATCTCTTGAAGGACTTCGACTCCAAATCATGCGGCATCCTCTCTATGATCAAGTTTCCGATGAAAACCTGTTATGCCGTTTCATGGAATTTCATGTTTTTTCGGTTTAGGATTTTCAATCTCTCATTCAATCTCTGCAAATAAAACTAACCTGCATCAGCATTCCCTGGCTTCCATCAGAGGATCCTGAAGCTCGTTGACTGATTTATGAAATCATCCTCGATGAAGAAAGCGGCCCCCATCCGGATGGTGGCTTTGTTTCACATTTTGAACTTTATCTGAACGCCATAGATGCTGCAGGAGCAGACAGCTCAAACATCCAGCGACTGATCAATGAACTTCAGAATGGGAAATCCCTGGAAGAATCTCTAAAAAATCAAGCCCCCTTAGTCCAAAACTATCTAAGACTGACTTTTCAACTCATCGAAAGAGATAGCCTGACTGGGCTTATGGTCTCATTCTGATACGGGCGGGAAGACATCATCCCGGATATGTTCCGGCAATTGATAAAAAAACTCTCCAAGAAAGACCCACAACGTTGGAGAAAACTAGGATTTTACTTTACTGAACATATCGACTGTGATGAAAATCGCCATGGCCCTATGGCGCGGACGATGCTTGAAAGGCACTGCTCACAAGACATAGCTCAGTCGGATGAAGCAGTTCAGACAGCAAAAAATGCACTACTTCAAAGAAAACAATTCTGGGATGAAATTCACAAGAATATGAGTTCCAAATTAATCTGATCAATTGGCCTCAAAGTCTGGGAGTATTTCAGCCACTCCCTTCCTTAAAAAATCTCTTTCATAATAATCTTCATCAACGACTTCCCTGTTCCATATCAAGATATCGAGATCAATGACCCGAGGTCCAGACTTAGGAAGACTTCGATCCCGACCCATCTGATCCTCAATTTCTCGAAGCATACGCTTCAAGGCGTTCTGCTCCAAATTGGTTTTCAAAAGCACAGCACCATTAAAAAAATCCGGTTGATCCGTGATTCCAACAGGTTCAGTTCGACTCCATGAACTTCGTCGAGAAACGATGAATCTTGATTCCAATTCTTTGACGGCCAGTTCCAGATGGGTTTCGGGTCTGATATTGGAGCCCAGACCAATGACGACTTCATGGACCATCTTTTTTTTCAGCAGACATTTCAACCGATACCGTCCGTGAATACCTCAGTGCATGTGGTTTTTCAATTTCAACTCTGGCCCGTCTCACCAATGGGTTGGACATGATTTCGTCCAATACCCTGCGGGTCAGGGCTTCCAGGAGATCATAGCGACTTTCTTCCACCAGTTTGGTGACGGTTTTACTCATGTTCCTGTAATCATAAAAACCTTCAGTCTCGTAATCATCATTGCTTTCCACCATCGAAGTGTCTACTTCCACTTCGAGGTGAATAATCACATCCTGTTTATATTTTTTCTCATGCGGTTTGAAACCAATGAATGTCCGCAGGCTTAAGTCCTTGACACGAATGACAGTCATTCTTCAATTCAATTGAGGTGTGAACCGTTATCACAGTAAAGAACCTCCCCTGTCAGGTTGGGATTCTCAATGAGGTAGTTCAATGCTGATACAATGGAACTTCCAGGTATTTCCAGTTTTAGTGGTGTTTGCTGAATTCGAATTTGGAATTCTTCCTCCGAAGCATGGGAAGCCTTCAGGACCGGTCCGGGAGCGATAGCATTGACACGGAACCGCGGTGCAAGATCGATTGCCGACATTTGAGTCAGATGCATCAATGCTTTTTTGGAAAGATTATATGCGGTGAAACGCCCGGCCCTATTGGATTGAATCTTAGTGTCCAATATATTCACCACATGACCTGACAGGCAATTTTTGGTGTATTGCTGCGTCATAAAAAAGGGTGATTTGAAATTCACATCGAACTGACGGTCAAAAACTTCTTCATCCACCGTTGCCAAAGGACTTTCATCAAAAACAGAGGCATTGTTGACCAGAAGATCCAATTCAGGAAATTCCTTCAATACCTTTCTCAGCATATCAACCGCTTCATGCGCCCTTTCAAGATTGGCCTGGAAAAGCCTGCAAACGACTCCAGTTTTTTCGATCCGCTGCCGGGTCGTTTCCGCATCTGATTCTGAATTCCTGAAATGCAGGGCAACATCCCAGCCCTTTTGAGCAAGGGAGAGAGCCATTTCCTTACCAAGCCTCTTCGCTCCTCCAGTGATCAATACGGATTTTGCCAAGCTGAAATCTCTGACTTAGACGTCTTCAACCGGTCCTCCGGCATCTTTCCAAGCCTGGAAAGATCCCAAATTAACCACATTGGCATAACCCATATCGAGCAAAGTCGCACCGGCTAAAGCAGCTTGTCCTCCTGCTGTACAGTACAGGACGATACGTTTTTCTGGTTTGAGTTCGGATTTGCCCAAAGAATGCTCTTGATCGGCATAAAACTCGATCATACCCCTTTCTGCTGGAACTGCACCCTGAATAATACACGATTGCCGAATCGACTCGTTTGAACGAACATCCACAAAGACTGTGTCACCGTCGTTGATCCACTCCATTGCCTGGTTGATTTCAACCTTAGCGACCCTTTGATTTGCTTCGTCGAGCATATTTTGAACACTTTTTCCCAAATTACCTCCTATTTGAAAAATCATTTTTGCATTTGAAAAAACTTCGAAACATTCCATCTTACATGGATTTGATCATCATGAATGGTTTTCTGAATCGAATCACTCATTCAGATCAATCTTCAATACGATCAGGAACCACAAATAGTTTCATGCTGATTCATTAGAAACATGAACCCATACCTGAAAACCATAAAACCTAATCAAGGATCATGACTATCCCAATCACCCAGACAGAACAAAAGGTAATATTTGCCAATGAATCCTTTTACCAGTCTTTCAGCACTGGCACTCTGGAGATGATGGAAATGCTTTGGTCCAAAAAACAACCCGTCAGCTGCATACATCCTGGTCATGAGCCATTGCTGGAATATGATGAAATCATGACGAGTTGGAAAAACATCCTACAACAGTCCGAAAACACGGAAATCGAATGCTTCGACCCCAATCTTTCAGTCTATGGAAATTTTGCGCTGGTCTCCTGCTATGAAGTCGTATCAGAAAACCACCTGATTGCTACCAACGGATTTGTGCTAGAAGACGATGTCTGGAAGATGGTTTTCCATCAGGCAGGCCCTACGGTGGGCCGTCCGGATAGCAATATCTCTCAACAAGATTCGGACATCATCAACTGATCATGTTTCAAACCCTTCTCCAGAAAAAGGAAAACCATGAAAGCCGCGGTTTGCAGAGAATTTGGGAAACCTTGGAGCATTGAGGAAATTCAACTGGCTCCACCAGGAGCAAGTGAGATCCGAGTCAAGATCAAGGCATGTGCGATATGCCACAGTGACATTTCCTATGCGGACGGGATCTGGGGCGGAGAGGTCCCTGCCGTTTTTGGTCATGAGGCTGCAGGAACCGTCCTTGAAACCGGACCCGCCGTCAAGGAATTTCATATCGGAGATCCCGTCATTGTCACCCTCTTAAGGCATTGCGGAAGTTGTTTTTTCTGCAGTTCTGGTGATGCCCCCCTCTGTGAATCACACTTCCCCCTCTATGATCAAAGCCCCCTCAGTACCCCTCAGGGAGAATCACTGATCCAAGGACTTCGTACTGGAGCCTTTGCAGAAGAAGTCGTGGTGGACGCGTCACAGGCTGCATCGATTCCACAAAGCATGCCTTTCGACAGTGCTTCACTCCTTTCCTGCGGTGTGATTACAGGAGCCGGGGCAGTGGTTAACACAGCTGATTTCAAAACCGGTAGCAGTGCCGTGGTGATCGGATGCGGAGGAGTGGGATTGAACTGCCTCCAGGGGGCCCGGATTGCAAAAGCAAAACCTCTCATCGCAGTGGATCTCCATCCTGAAAAACTCGAAACGGCCATGAACTTTGGTGCCACTCATGCGTTTTCCTCAAAGGAGGAGGATCTTCCCGAGAAAATCCGCAGACTGACCCAGGGACGTGGAGCAGATTATGTATTTGTCAGTGTCGGAAACATCCATGCTATGCTTCAGGGTTTTGAATTGCTTCGCAGGGCGGGAACTCTCGTTGTTGCAGGCATGACGGGTGTGGGTGAAAAACTTCCCCTGGAAGCCATCGATATTGGGGATAACGCTGTTCGTATCCTTGGAAGTAAAATGGGATCCACCGATCTCAAACGTGACATCCCCATCTGGATCCAACATTATCAGCAGGGGAACCTAAAACTGGATGAACTCATCAGTGGACGCTATCCCCTGGAACAGATCAATGAGGCAGTTGATGCGGTCCGGAAAGGAAATGTGATGCGGAACATCATTATTTTTGGTTGACCTGGGAAACCATGAAGATTCAAGCCATTGAGACATACTGCAAGGAAACAATTGCCCTCGTGAGGGTGATCACTGAAAACGGGTCCGATGGATGGGGGCAGGTGTCTCCCTACCATGCCGATTTGACAGCCCTGGTCCTGCACCGGCAGGTTGCCCCTTATGCTTTGGGAAGAGAACAAGAGGATTTAGAACAATTGGTCGATGAAATCGTTGAATTGGAAATGAAATTTCCAGGTTCTTACCTTCGTCGGGCATTGGCAGGACTGGATACCGCAATTTGGGACTTGCGGGGCAAAATATCCGGAAAAAGCGTTTGTGAACTGCTTGGCGGTACGCCCCGTCCTTTTCCTGTATACGGATCCAGCATGCGGCGCGATATCACTCCCGAACAGGAGGCCCTTCGTCTTGCACGCCTCCAGGATGAACAGGGATACCAGGCCTTCAAGTTCCGCATCGGTACAGAATGCGGGCACGACGGCGACGAATGGCCTGGACGTACCGAGGCGATCATTCCTGCAGTGAGGGAAGCCGTTGGAGACGACATCCTCCTGCTGGCCGATGCCAATTGCTGCTACACCGTGCCCAAAGCCATCGAAATCGGGAAACTGCTCGAACAACATGGCATCTGCCATTATGAAGAACCCTGTCCCTATTGGAATTTCGAGTGGACCGCCGAAGTCACCCGAACCCTGGACCTGGATGTCACTGGCGGGGAGCAGGATTGTGATCTTGCTCAATGGGAGCGCATGATTGAAGCACGGGCTTTCGACATCGTCCAGCCTGACATCTGTTACATCGGAGGCATATGCAGAATCCTGAAGGTGGCAGAAATGGCATCTGAAGCAGGTTTGAAATTCGTCCCCCATTCTGCCAACCGCTCCATGGTGACTGTCTTCACCCTGCATCTGATGGGTGCTCTCGAAAATGCAGGTCCCTATGTCGAGTACAGCATCGAACCCGACGTCTATGAGCCCTGGCAAGCAGGTCTCTATTTCCCTGCCCTGCAGTCTGTAGAAGGTAAAGTTCAGATTCCTGAAGGTCCTGGTTGGGGAGTTGAAATCAACCCGGCCTGGCTCGAATCGGCGAAACAACTTCGGAGTTCGCTTTGACAATTAGAGTCTGCCCAGCAATCCGGTTCAACCACCTTTCCATCATAACTCGGTCATTTGTCCAGGTATGCTCTCCATGAGGGATGACATAGGTTATCCCTCTCCGTTGAGGTCATGGCTTATCTGGAGTTCAGGGAGTTTGTTCTTCCTGTTGGGGTTCTTCCATCGCATGGCTCCAGCAGTCCTTCATCGTGAATTGACCATCGATTTCAGCCTCAGTGCTTCTTCCCTTGGAGGGTTGACCTCCCTTTATTTCTATTCCTACACGGCTATGCAGATACCGACCGGATTGCTTGCCGATCGATTCGGGCCCCGTCGGCTGCTTACGGTCGGCCTTGCATCAACAGCCTTGAGCTCCGTATTCTTTGCCTTGGCACAGGATCTTTTCTGGGCAGGCATCGCACGATTTTTAATCGGAGGATCTGTTGCAATTGCTTTTGTGACCACGCTGAAACTCAGCAGCCACTGGCTACCACAAAAACGTTATGCCTTTGCCGCTGGATTGCTTTTGGTTGCAGGAATGACAGGAGCTGTCTTTGCAGGTTTTCCACTTCATACCGCATCTTTGATTTTTGGCTGGAGGGACGTCACGATGGCTTCTGCTCTTCTGTCTGCCCTGATGGCAGGCATGGTATTCTGGTATGTCCGGGATGATCCTACTGAAAAGGGCTTTAAAAGTTATTCCTTAGAAGATCCTGGAAAACCTCAATCCGACAAGGTTCTGGACAGTCTTCGCAGGGTTTTCACCTATCGCAACACCTGGTATCTTTTCATTGCTCCTGGAGGTGTGGTTGGGGCAGTTTTGACTTTTTCCGGTTTGTGGGGAGTGCCTTTCCTTAGTGATGTTTACCATCTCGATAATGCCACGGCAGCTTTTCTCTGCTCGGTGGTGATGCTTGCATTGGCCCTGAGCGGCCCTGCCTTCAGTTTGGTCTCAGAGAGAATCCTATTGCGCCGCATGCCTTACCTCATCGGAAGCATTATTTCCCTGATATCCTGGACATTGATTTTCTGGATCCCGAACTGGTCCATTGGAGCTCTCAGTACTTTGCTCTTTCTTGCAGGATTTTTTTCAGGAGGGATGATCCTGGGGTTTGCCCAAGGCAAAGAAACCCTTCCTCCCAGTTTGTCTGGAACAGTAACCGGAGTGATCAATATGGGTGTCTTAACAGGTCCCATGCTCCTCCAACCCTTGGTGGGGGTTATGCTTGATTTCACAAACAAAACCGAATCACAGACATTGGAGGGAGTCAGGGTTTTTACATTTGAGGACTACCAGATCGCATTTTTACCTCTATTACTGTGGCTGATGCTTTCTGTGTTTATGCTCTTTCTTAGTCGTGAGAGTTTCTGTCGGCAACAGATTTATGATAAATCGACCTCACCTTTATCAACGCAATCATAAACCAAAATCGAAGTCAAAGAGGAAGATGAAAGGAAACGAATTTTTTCACAACATCAATGACCTCAAAGAGGGAATTCAGCGAGAACTGACCCAAGGCATCAGCACCAGGATTTTTCCAGGTGAGCAGGCCATGCTTTCTGTGGTTTCCATTGAACCTCATGCCCAGGGAACCGTCCACAGCCATTTAGAAGAACAATGGGGCTTTCTGCTGGAAGGGGACGGAATCAGGATTCAGGGTGGAGTAGAACATCCTGTCAAGGAGGGAGATTTTTGGCAGACTCCTGGAGGAGTGCCCCATGGCTTTATCGGAGGTCCGAAAGGCGCCAAAATTCTCGACATCTTCAGTCCACCCCGGGAGGAATACCGCAAATCCGGCAAAGGTTATTCTTTCTAGGTAGAAGAACAACACTGAATAAGATGGAAACGGAAAAGACTCCTACCCATTTCCTCCTGTTCAGTTTGAACTAAACCCTTACTTTTTTCGGCAGGAAGTAGTGGACGAGGATCAGGTTCAGGAGGACTCCGATCCAGTTGACCCAAAAGATGCCCCACCAGATGCCATCGATGCCCCATCCTTGAATTTCAATCAGATACCAGAACAGCAGCAGGGGGCCGAGCACCAAACGGTAGATGTTTAGAATAAGTGCATACTCTGGTTTTTTAAGGCCTTGCAGCACCGCTGTACCAAGAAAAAGGATGACGTAGGTCGGAAGGATGAGGGCTTCGATACGCAAAAAATGCGACCCATGAAGCACCACTTCAGGGCTATTGGAAAAAATCCCGATCCAGAATTCTGCACTGAAACGCAGTACCAGACTGCCCAACAACATCATGCTTACTCCATAAAGTAGGCAGCGATGGTAGACTTCACGGATGCGATCATATTGACGTGCCCCGAAGTTGTAGCTGGTGATGCTGAGGGTCGAGATATTCAACCCTATCATCAACAGCAGGATCATCTGTTCGATGCGGGTTCCGATGCCATAAGCAGCAACAGCATCTTCGCCAAACTCTGTGACTGCCTCAAGGATCACGTAGACTCCAACGGAGATCATGAAGAAATTCAAAGAAGCCGGGACAGACTGGCGCAGCAAGTTGAATTGAAGACTTCGTCTGGGGAGCATCAGACTTAATTCCCATTCCTCTGCAAGTCGAGTCCGCATCACCTGCCGTCCCATAAACATTGTAATCCCATACTGAATGATCACCGTCGCCCAGGCGACTCCGGCAACTCCCTGTCCTTGAATGGGTCCCCAGCCAAACATCAAAACCGGGTCAAGCAAAAGGTTGATGAAAAAACCGAAAATCATCGAATCACGTAATGATTTGGTATCCCCCTGGGAATTGAGCATTCCGTTGAAAGCATAGGTCAATACCAGAGCAGGAACCATGAGCACCAAAACCAGCATGTAATCCAGTGCGATGATCAAAAATTCCCCTTCGGCACCCTTCATCCGGTATAGCGGTTCCATCATAATCCAACCGACTATGATGCCGATGAAACTGACGATCACTCCAAGAGAGGCGGCCTGTCCTGCATAGAGTCGTGCCTCTTTCATGTTTCCTGCCCCCTGTTCGTTGCCGATCAGGGCATTCGAGGCCTGTCCTAATCCAATCCCAAGGGCGAGGAATCCAAGAAACGGGGTCATTGAAAAGGTTAAAGCAGCAAGGGCCAGGGTCGAGAGTTTCCCTGCATAAAAGGTATCGACCACATTGAACATGGTGTTGAAAAAAAACCCGATGCTCGCCGGAATGGCAAGTTTATGGATCAGTTCGGGAATCGGGTCCTTACCGAGGTCCATTGGTATGAAGAAAATTCAGGAAAATAGATTTGGATTGTTGACTCTTAAACGTTAGCTTGAATCAGAATCGGAAAAGGCACAAATAATCGGGCAGATTTGACCTCATTAAAAAATCAAACATGAAAGAAATCATTGTCTATACAACAAGATTTTGTAGTTACTGCAACGCTGCAAAGCGCTGGCTTGAAAAAGAAGGTTTGGAATACAAAGAAATCCGATTGTACGAAGGGGATGAGATGGAAAAATTCCGGAAGGCATATCCCGAACTCAGAACTTCACCTCAAATTTTCTGTGACGGAGAAAACATCGGAGGATTCGATGATCTCATCGAATGGGATCCTGGGGATTTGCAATGAGCCTCAAACACTTTTTTAAAACTGCATACACCATTTTCTTTGCTTCTTCTCTTCTTGTCGAACGGATCCTCCTAAAGGATTCAGAACCATGATTTTGAGAAATTACCATGGAAAAACCAGATCATTCTTGGTTTTTCAGAAGATGTGAATGATCCGGATTTAAGGCTCTTGAAACAGGAAATGGATAAAAATCTTTGTGGAATCAACTACAGAAACCTTCTACATATTCATTTCACTGAATTGCAACTCCAAAAATAAATCTTGGAGTTCTATTTCAATCCTTCAGCAGACATTCAAACCATCCTCATCGGAAAGGAAGGAAGAAGAATAATTGAAAGGTAATAGGCTTTTGAAAAAATCCTCTGATTAACTCGATGCAGATGGGTCAAAACGAGAAAAAATCTGTCCGGGCTTAAATTAAATCCTGTAGGCCCATGGATATTGAATGATCAGAGTGAATGCAGGTCCTTCATCACCTGTAGCAAAATCAGCCCGATACAAATTCCCTGATGCATTGACCAACCGGAATCCAGTTCCATAAGAGGCTTTGACGGTCTTTCCAAGGTCAGATTTCTCTTCACTGACAGAACCCTGTTCTAGAAAGAGGGCAACCTGCAACTCATCAATCAAATCTTGGAAGAAAAATGAATTAAATTCCTCACTGGCCTCTGAAGAAAAATTCCACCGTAACTCTGTAGCAAAATAAATCATATGAGCCCCCTGATACCTTCCTCCCGGATACGATCTCAAACGGTCACTTCCTCCGAGTGGCGTTGATGTACCATTGGAATTAATTGCCAATTGGGTATTTGCGAGGTTTAAAGCATTTTGCTCGCATTCACTATTTCCACCACAATAATTGAAACCATTTTGCACTTTTAAGACCTCAAGATTTGTTTCCCCTTTTTTCTTCATAATCGCATCCGAAGTTGTCAAATCAAACACCAGGGTGCTTTTTTCAAGAACAGGGATGTAGATCTGCAAATCATTGGTGATGACATCGAAAGAAGGTTCAGATTCCTTGGATGCGGTTTGTCTGTCATAGTAAAGAATGTTCCGGATTCCCTTTCTTGGGTCTTTGTAATCGTCGGTGTAGTCAATTCTGGCACTCAATTCGATTTTGTCTGAAATGGTTTGCTCTAATCCTGGATCAAACTCTGCTACTATGTCCCCTTGTTTGGTGGGGTCATCCTCATCAGGCGCAACAAATTTCTGGAATCTTCCTTTTTGGACATTCAATCCCAGACCTAATTCGAGCATCCTGTCATAGAAGGTTAATTTTAAAGTGGGAGCATTGAGATCCCAGTAATCCCCAATCGCATATGTGAAATCATTCTTGTTGGTGTCCATCCCCCTGGAATTGTATTGATTGATCGCAAATTTAAATCCGTGTGCTCTCAGATATTGAAGATAGAGAAGGTCTGGGGCGATGAATAATTCATCCAAAAAGGTAAACACAAATTGAGCATCGCCAATTGCACCAATTAAAGAAAAATCCGTCGTTGTATCTGCAATGTTGGCAAAACTCCCAACCAGTAAAAGTCCGGTCCCCAAGCCTGGAAGAGAATAAGGCAATGGCGCAAACAACTGCCCATACTGTTTGGTGAATTGATCCCGACGACGTTCTATTTCAAACGCATGCAATGACTGAAAGATGAAACAAAAAACAGTAAAGAGGGTGATAAAAACAAACTTTTTCATAACATGCTTGGTTAAAGATTATAGATTTGTGCCTTCATAAAATAATGACTACGAGAAAATTAAATATCCAGACCTATTTTTTATCCCAGATGATTGATATTTCAGATAATATCTAAGAAATGTGATCTAATTGTTAGCTTTAGATGAATGTTCGTTAGCTTTTCTGGTAATAGGCTTGATCGGTCAACATGGCATATGATATAAGATGTTTTGATTTCAAAAAAAAAGAATACATGTTAGATCAAAATCAGATCGAGGAATACCACCGCTCAGGAGTGTTGTTGATGAAGGGAATTCTCCAGGAATGGATTGACGAACTTCGAAGAGGAGTGGACGCCAATCTAGAAAATCCGGGTGAATTTGCCAAGGTTTACACCGGAGATGATGAAGACGGATATTTTTTTGGAGATTATTGCAACTGGAGCAGGATCCAGGAGTACAGAAATTTTCTTTTCAAATCTCCTTGCGCTTCGATGGCAGGGCAATTAATGGACTCAAAAGAAGTACGACTATTCCATGAGCATGTATTGGTGAAGGAACCTGGCACTGATAAACCTACACCCTGGCATCATGACCAGCCCTATTATTGCGTCAATGGAAAGCAAGGTTGCAGTTTTTGGATTCCTCTGGATCCGGTGCCCAAAGAAACCTGTCCGGAATTCATTTTAGGCTCCCATCAATGGGGTCAGTGGTACACACCCACAAAGTTCATAGGAGTGGAATACGATCGTGAAGATACTTCACTCGCCAGTATTCCTGACATTGAAGCCAAAAGGGAGGACTACGACATCAGAAGCTGGGAAATTGAACCCGGGGATGCCATTGCCTTTCATTTCCTCACCGTTCACGGAGCACCTCCAAACATATCCAAAAAACACAGACGCAGAGGTTTTGCAGCACGATGGCTCGGGGATGACGCCACCTACGCTGTTCGTTCCGGTGTCACCTCCCCACCTTTTCCAGGACTGGAAAAAAGGTTGAATCATGGGGATCCCATGGATGCTGAAGAATTTCCAATTGTATGGGAAAAATCTTCTAATACATAACATCCTCTGAAGCTGAAGGACACCTCAGCTCATTTCTTCAAATTACAACTTCGTTAACCGTTGATGTTCAATCATTTTGTCCTTTGTGCAATTTGTGGATTTATCGGCCTTTCCCTCTCGGCAGCAGGAATCAAACAACTTCTTCTCACTCATGATTTTTGGAGTATCATTTTTCCCCTTCTTTTGAATTCGGCAATGATGATGGGAATCGCCCTGTACCTTCTTCAGGGCAAACAAGGCTTCATCATCTCAAAGTGGATGATTCATATTTTCCGGGGAATGCTTGGATTTACCGGGATCGTCTGTGGCATTTATGGCCTCAAATACCTGAACCTTGGCCTGTTTCAGACCTTGGTGAATCTCTACCCAGTCATCACCTTGATCCTTGCGGCCTTGATCCTCAAAGAAGCCATTGGGTGGAAGGTATGGTTGGCCGTGGGACTCTCGATGGGTGGAATCGTGATTGCCTTTGATCCAAAACTTGATGGAGGAATCATGTTTCTGTTTCCTTTGGCAGTGGCATTTGCACTTGCCGGTCAGAGCATCATTGTGCGCTACCACCCGAAAGACAGTTCACTGACCTGGGCCTTTTACACTGAAATCATTGCTGCAATTCTGGCATTGGTGGCATTTTTAACAGTAGGAAATGGAGAACTTCCTCTGGATCAGCCTTTTCTCTTTTATGGGGTGGCACTGGTGGATGGATTTTCGATTTTTCTCATCACCCATGCTTTTCATGGGGAACGTGCCGGACGTATTGCTCCTCTAGCCTACCTGAGCATTGTTTCAGGTGCGTTTTTCGGATTTATATTCTTCCATGAAACCCTCCACTGGGAGATGCTGTTTGCAGCCTTGTTAATCATCAGTTGTGGAATTTATGCCCTGCGCGAAGCAGAACGTTGCGTTTCTCTGAAAGCCCATGGATGATTTCAGGCATTCTCAAATGGTAAAAATGAAGAAAGAGGGGGAACCAGCATTCGATCCATTAGGAGGATGAGCAAAGCAAATAAAGCCTACTCCCTCTTCAATCCTATCCTGTTTGCAGGCTGTCTGATCCTGCTTGTCGGTTTTGCGATCCGTGCCAGTTTTGGGGTCTTCCAGATTCCCATTCAAGAGGATTTCGGCTGGATGAGGGTGGAGTTCTCCCTGGCTATTGCGATTCAGAACCTTTCGTGGGGTATTGGAGAACCTTTCTTCAACATCATTTCTGAAAAATATGGGACACGTAAAGCAATCCTCTTAGGAATAGTTTTTTATGCCGCAGGCTTGCTGCTCAGCAGTTTTGCTGTCAATCCCGAAACCCACCAAATGCTTGCCATCTTGATCGGATTCGGATTTTCAGGAATGGGTTTTGGCGTCATCCTTTCAGTAGTAGGACGGAGCACATCTGACAAACATCGTTCTTTGGCTTTGGGTATTGCAACTTCAGCAGGTTCCCTTGGACAGATAACCGGCCCTCCTTTGATAGAAAAACTCCTCCAGCAAATGCCCTGGAACCATGTATTCATGGTTGCAGCAGCAGCAATTCTCTTGACAACTCTGCTTCTTCCATGGATCCGAAGTGACAGTCCTGTTAAAAAGGACACCAACGATATAAAGATGTCCAAGGTTTTAGGTTATGCCCTGAAGGATCCGACTTTCGCAATGATTTTTCTGGGATTCTTTTCCTGCGGGTTCCAGATCGCATTCATCACCGCCCATTTTCCTGCTTACATTGCAGAAATGTGCAGTGCCATCCCACAAAACAGTGTCTTACGCAGCATGGGCATTGCTTCCACTTCGGCGTTGGGGGCTTTTTCGATCGCCATCATCGGGACCGCCAATCTGGTAGGAGCCATTACGGCTGGAGCTTTGGGATCCCGTTTCCGCAAAAAATCTTTACTTTCCCTGATCTACACAGGCAGAACCATCGCTGCCGCAGCATTCATCATGACACCCATGACTCCGGACAGTGTGGTTATTTTCTCCATCGTCATGGGATCACTTTGGCTGGCAACCGTTCCCCTCACATCAGGACTGGTCGGTCACATCTATGGTCTGAAGTTCATGGGCACGCTTTACGGGCTGGTTTTCTTTTCCCATCAGCTCGGAGGATTCCTCGGAGTTTGGCTCGGAGGATATTTCTATGATCAGTTCGGTAATTATGACCTCGTCTGGTGGGTAGGAATCGGAGTTGGAGCCTTCTCGGCGATCATACACTTCCCGGTTCGTGAAAAACCCATGATCATGCCCATGCCTCCTCCTTTGAAAGAGGCCTGAGGCATTGAAACTTAAGAAACTGAGTAACACATAATGGGAGTAGCCAATGAATGATTCCGGAATTCCGGTCCACCAGCTTCCGGTTCACGAACTTTCCAAAAGGCTGGAAAATGGAGAGTTGACCTGCCTCGAACTGGTGGAAAATCTGTTGGCTCGTATACAAAAACATGATCCTCTGCTGGGTGCATTCATCGACGTCTATCAGGAAGATGCCCGAAGCACCGCAGGAGCAGCAGATATGGCACGAGCCAGCGGACATGCCATCGGCCCCCTGCATGGCATCCCAGTAGCAGTCAAAGACATCATCGACATCGAGGGACGAATCACTACCGGAGGTTCCAGGGTTTGGCAAGATCGCCGCTCCCCTTTCACGGCAACCCTGGTCAGGAAGATGGTCGAAGCCGGAATGATCGTTTTGGGAAAAACCCATACGGTGGAATTCGCCTTGGGCAGTTTCGGGACCAACCAGCACATGGGCTCTCCAAAAAATCCCTGGGATCTCAAAGAACACCGTGCCACAGGGGGTTCCAGTGCCGGCACAGCCGCTTCGGTCGCTGCACGGATGGCTCCCTGGGGGATTGGTACCGATACCGGAGGCTCGGTCCGTATTCCTTCTTCCTGGTGCGGCCTGACGGGTCTGAAAACCAGCGTCGGCAGGATCAGTGTTCATGGAGTGCTGCCTCTGAGTCATACTTTGGATACCCCCGGTCCGATGTGCCGTAACGTGGAAGATGCCGCCATCCTTTATCACCTTCTGGCGGGACCTGATATGCATGATCCGAAGACGATGATCCATCCCGTTGAAGACCCTTTCCCGAAGATGCAGCATGGAATTTCCGGCCTTAAACTGGCCAGGGTTCCAGATTCTGAACTGGAAAAGGCGGATCCTGAAAATCGGGAAGCCTACGAAGAATCCCTCCGTTTGCTCCAAACCCAGGGAGCAGAAATTGGAAGGGTTGAATTACCCAATGATTTTGAAGAAATGGGGGCCCATGTAGGGCTCATCATCGGAGCCGAAGGCTTTTCCTATGTGGGAAAATATACCGATGATCCTTCCTTGCCGGTGGATGATGATGTGCGTCCCAGAATCGGCCTCGGCAAAGACATTTCGGCTAAGGATTACCTGCTTCTGTTACGTGGGCAACAACATATCAAACAGTCGTTCCTAGAAGCCTTGGACGGCTTCGATGCACTGATCACCCCGTCGACCCTCCAACCTGCCCTGCGTGTCGAAGACATCGACCAGTCGGGAACCGCAGCACACTTTACCCGGCCGGTGAACCTGATCGAACACTGTGCCCTCTCGCTCCCAAACGGTTTCACTTCCAATGGATTGCCGTTGTCGCTTCAAATCATCTGTGCCCCCTATCAGGAAGCCCTGGCCCTGCGAATTGGATGGACGTTTCAGAACACTACCGAGTGGCATCTTCGGTTTCCCGGAGGACTCGACTGACGGCTTTGCTTTCAGGACTTTTCATTCATGATTCCCTCAAATCCGCTTCAACTTCTGTAGGTGAAGTTGTTTGAATTCTAACCAGATGCAAAGGATCATGGAGTTCCTTGACAGATGCTGATATCAGATATGATGGTTTTCAGTTTGGCAGTTTTTCTTTTGCTGATCACTCCAGGTCCCGGAGTGCTTTCGACCGCAGGAGTCGGGTCCGGATTTGGAAGGCAGGCAGGTCTGATTTTTCTGACAGGCTTGTTTCTGGGAACCAACCTGGTCGCCCTGGCTGTGGTGGCAGGTTATGCCGCCCTGGTTTTTTCAATCCCATATGTCCGAGAGGTGTTGATGGCGGGTTCCTTCGGCTACCTGCTCTGGCTGGCCTTGAAAATAGCTTTGGCAGGACGCCGGCTGAGCTGGATCGAATCTGAAAAACCTCCAGGATTTCATGGAGGAATCCTGCTCCAGATCATCAACCCCAAAGTCTACGTCGTCAGCACCGCCATTTTCTCAGGATTCCCTTTCGACGGCATCTCCCTGCTTGCGGAAACCCTCTGGAAATTCCTGATCTTCAACGTGATATGGATCCCCATCCATTTCCTCTGGCTTTATGCCGGAGTGAGTCTGAAAAGGATGAACCTTTCTGAACGCTCTCAGTTCCTCATCAATTCTGGCATGTCTGTGGCCATGGTCGGAGTGGTGGTGCTGGCCGCTTTGGCGCAATAGCAAATCCAAAAGCATCGTCGCAAAACCCACGCTTCCATGAACACTCACCGCATCAAACGCACCACAGGTTTTTCTTCCTCTTTCCCGGGACTTGTCAGGCGTATTATCCTCCTCAGTCTGAAACACAAGTTTCACCTTCTCATTGCTGTGATGGCTGTGATCCTTGGGGCGGTGTTTCAGTTGATGATTCCAGGGTTGTTGGGTAAAGCGGTGGATCAGGCGCTTCAGGTTTTTGAATCCTCCCATGCAGGTTTGGAAGAACTTTACTGGACGGCGTTGCTCCTTTTTTCGGTCTCGTCGATTCGAGGGCTCTTTGCCTTCACGCATTCCTACCTCGGAGAGGCAATCGGGCAGAACATGGGGTACCAGTTACGAATGATGTATTTTGAACAGTTGCAGAAGTTATCCTTTTCCTATCATGACCGGGTTCACACGGGTGACCTGATCACTTTGGGAATTCTGGATATTGAAGGGGTGAGGATGTTTGTCAATACAGGACTGCTGAGGATGTTCTTTTTGTTGACGCTTGTCGGCGGAGGGCTCTTTCTCATGATGCGTACCGATATGTTTCTCGGATTGATTTCACTTTCCTTTGTTCCCATCATTGCTTGGAGGGGAACGGCAACAAGCCTTGGGCTACGACGAAACTGGCTCCTGATTCAGGAAAAACTATCTCTGCTGAGCAAGGTGATGGATGAAAACCTGAACGGCATCCGAGTTGTGAGGGCTTTTTGTTCACAACCTTATGAGATGGAGAAGTATGATCGTTCGTCTCTGGAAGCTCTGCGTTTGTTCGATAAACAGATTGCCATCCGGGTGAGCAACGATTCATTGATGTCCTTTGTATTTCTCGGATCCATGGGGCTCGTTCTCTGGTTTGGAGCACAGAGGGTGTACCTCGGTGAAGTCACACTGGGAACACTCACCGCTTTCCTGGCATTTATGTCGATCCTCCAGCAACCCGTGCGTCAGATCGGAATGCTGGTCAACTCCTTCTCCAGGGCAGCATCCTGTGGAGAGCGGCTTTTCACGGTGCTCGACCGTGAGGAATATGTAGATGACAATGAGGAAGGACACCAAGTCCAAGAGCTAGGGGTGCTCGAATTCAAGAACGTCTGCTTCGGTTTTCCTGGTGAAAACCAGCCTCAAATTCTTGCAGGCATCAACCTCCGCATGGAACCCGGGCGCACCCTGGGCATCATTGGTCCCCAGGGATCTGGAAAAAGTTCCCTTGCCCAGCTGATCCCACGATTCCATGATCCCACTTCAGGAGAGATCCTCTTCAATGGAGTGGACCTCAGAGATTATCAGCTCAATTCCTTGAGGGAAGCGGTGAGTCTTGTGCAGCAGGACACCTTCCTGTTCACTTCCACGGTGAAAAACAATGTTCTTTACGGTGAACCCTGGGCTCAAGAAGAACAGGTGACCGGTGCAGCCTCAAGAGCACAGCTCCATGAACACATCGACCACCTTCCACAAGGATACCAGACACTCATTGGTGAAAGGGGGCTCGCCCTATCAGGAGGACAGCGTCAACGACTCAACATCTCCCGTTCGCTCATCCTCAATGCGAAAATCCTGATTTTTGATGATTCAACTTCCGCCATCGATGCCGCCACGGAACAAAAGATCCGGGAAGGTTTGAAGGAAGGGGCCTCTGACCGTATCACTCTCATCATCTCCCACCGTTTAGCATCACTGATGCATGCAGATGAAATCATCTATCTGGATGACGGAAAGATCACCGAACAGGGAACCCATGAGGAACTGATCCAACAGGGTGGACATTATGCCCGGCTTTACCACCTGCAAACCACCTTCTCGTGATGATCAGCAAAACTTCACTTTATATGCACCGTATCCTGAGCGGTCTGAAGCTTCCACCCGGCGCGGTGGCCCCTCCTGCGGAAATCACGGAGGAGGAGATGTTCAGTACCGTCTTCAATGAAACGGTGGTCAAGCGGTTCGTGCGGTTCATTGCTCCCTACAAGCTGATCGTGTCAGCCTCGTTCCTGGCTGTGCTCATTTTCACCGTCACCCAGCTTTCTTTTCCTATTCTGGTGCAAATGACCCTGGACCAAAAGCTCACCTTCTGGGGCGAGGGGCTCGAGAGCCTGAAAGCAGGAGTGATGCTGTTTGCAGCAGTCGTCGTCCTGAATTTTGCCTCGCATTTCTGTATGGAATTTCTGGTATCACGAGTCGCCCAACGTCTGCTTTTTGATCTAAGACGCGCCATGTATGAACACCTCCAACGGGTCTCCCTCTCCTTCATGGATAAAACGGAAGTCGGCAGATTGATGTCAAGGCTCCAGGGGGATGTGGGCGCGTTGCAGGAGTTTCTCGAAACCTCGGTTCATGCCTTCGGAGATCTGGTCCTGCTGATCGGGATCATTGTGGTGCTTCTCTGGATGGACCCCAGGCTCGGGGCGATGACCCTGGCCCTGCTTCCCATCCTGGTGCTCATCCGCTACTTCTGGCTTCCAATCGCACGAAAAGCATTCATCCAGGCAAGAATCACTTCGTCGATTGTCACCGGGAGCATTTGTGAAAATATACGCGGGGTGAAGGTGGTGCAGGGGATGATTCGGGAACCGGTAAACCTGACGCTATACGAGCAGAAGGCCAACGATCATTTCCAATCCACGGTACGTGCCGCCAAAATCGCACAGATCATGCTCCCCACCGTGGACACCCTCACCGGGATTGCGATGGCGATCATTGTGGTGGTCGGAGGAGGACTGGTTCTTGATGGAGAGCTGACAGCAGGAGTGATGATTGCCTACATCCTCTTCGTCCAGCGTTTTTTTGACCCCATCCGTGCGTTGACCATGCATTACAATGTATTTCAGCGGGCCATGGCGTCAGGAGAGAGGATCTTTGAAGTGCTGGACGTCTCGGTGGATATCCAGGATGCTCCTGGTGCAGTGGATATGAAACATGTGAAGGGGGCGATTGAATTCAAGAATGTGACCTTTGCCTACAACCCCAACCAGCCGGTTCTCAACAACATCAACCTTGAAATCAAACAGGGAGAAACCGTGGCCCTGGTCGGACCGACAGGCTGCGGAAAGACTTCCATGGCCTCCCTCGTTCATCACTTCTATGACTCCTACTCAGGGACCATTTCGATTGCAGGACATGACCTGCGGAAGGTGAAGCAGGCTTCCCTGGGGAGCCAGATCGCCATGGTTTTGCAGGAGCCTTATCTTTTCTCCGAATCCATCTTCACCAACATCCGCTACAACACCATCAATGCCACCCGTAAAGACGTGGAACAGGCGGCCAAAACCGTGGGTGCGCATGCCTTCATCTCCCGACTCCCCCGGGGCTATGACACCATCCTGGAGGAAAGGGGTTCGAATCTCTCCCTGGGTCAGAGGCAGTTGCTCGCCTTTGCCCGTGCACTCGTCGCGGATGCACCGATTCTCATCCTTGATGAAGCAACTGCTTCCATCGATTCGGAAAGTGAAATGATGCTGCAGCAGGCACTGGACCAATTGTTGAAAAACCGGACGGCGATCATCATCGCCCACCGGCTCGCAACCGTGAGGAAAGCCGATCAGATCGTGGTGATGCAGGAAGGTCGGATTGTCGAGAAAGGAACTCACCAGGTACTGCTGGCATCAGGAGGACTTTTTGCCAAACTTCACTCCCTCAACTTCGCCTCCTTCGACGATGTCCCTGAGGACCTGGTCAAGCAATACTCAGAACGATAAATCTGGAAGATCCGTGTTGGATCGATTCCCATCCATTTCTTCTGACTTTTTTCCGGAGTTCGTTTATAAAGGACGAACCTTTCCGAACACACCCAGCTCCTCTCCAATTCTGGGATGTCCGTGGCCATGTTCGGAGTGGTGGTGCTGGCCGCTTTGGCGCAATAGCAAATCCAAAATCATCGTCACAAAACCCACTTTTCCATGAACACTCAGCGTATCAAACGCACCACAGGTTTTTCTTCCTCTTTCCCGGGACTTATCCGGCGAATCCTCCTCCTCAGTCTGACCCACAAGTTTCACCTTCTTGCTGCTGTAATGGCTGTAATTCTTGGAGCGGTGTTTCAGTTGATGATTCCAGGGTTGCTGAGCAAAGCGGTGGATCAGGCGCTTCAGTTTTTTGAATTCTCCCATGCAGGAGTGGAAGAGCTTTACTGGACGGCGTTGCTCCTTTTTTCGGTCTCGTCGATCCGAGGGCTCTTGGCCTTCAAGCATTCCTACCTCGGAGAGGCAATCGGGCAGAACATGGGGTACCAGTTACGAATGAAGTATTTTGAACAGTTGCAGACGTTTCCGGAACCATCCACGTTGAGCATGACCCTCTAGTTTTTGCTGGTCGAACTGACCGTGATGTTATACTCGTAGCGATTGTTGTTTAACAACCTAACCGCCGAAGTCCTTGCAGTTCCTGCGCAGGGTTTCGACCTGCCTGGCGGAAACCGGGTCCTTGATGGGCTGAAGCTGGTTGCGGATCGGAATGTTGTGATCCGGGGCCGCAAAAGCCACCAGTGGAACCCGGACCTTCCTTCCAGCAAAAGGGCAACCACGGGGGGTTGCCCCTACAGGGGCGTCGTTGGGGATTTGGTGCATCAGTTCAAATCCTTGACAATCAATCAGTGTTTTGATGGGGTGAAGGCTAACAAACGGTTTTTCCTAGGATATCGTTTCGGTCAAACGCATCACATGGATCGATGAAACGCAATTCCAAAAAACACCGACGTTCAATCCGTTTGTCCGGATACGATTATTCACAAGCCGGGGCGTATTTTATCACCTTGTGTACCCAAAACAGTGTTTGTGTATTCGGAGACATTGTAGACGCGAAAATAGTGCTGAACGATGCCGGCAGGATGGTTCAATCGGTTTGGAATAATATCCCGGTACATTATCCCGGGATCGGTATCGATGCATTTCAAATAATGCCCAACCACATCCATGGCATCATCACCATCGACACCACCCCCGTAGGGGCAGACCCCTGTGTCTGCCCAGACCCCAGTGTCCACCATCCCAATGGACATACACATCATGATTTGCAACCACAGGAGGTAGGGCAACCACGGGGGGTTGCCCCTACGGGATTAACACTAGGGGATGTGGTGCAACGGTTCAAAACGTTGACCATCAGTTGTTATATTGACGGGGTACATCATCACCATTGGATACGTTTTGACACACGTTTATGGCAACGTAATTATTACGAACACATCGTGCGCGATGAAAACGAATTTCATCAGATCCGTCAATACATTCAAAACAATCCGGTAAAATGGGGCCTGGACCCAAACCACCCCGGGTTTTCGAAGCCGGCGGAATCCCCCGAAACAGCAGAAATCCATGACAATGACCCCTGGATGGTTTGATGCACCAGGAAGCCCATAATCCATGAATCCTGTAAGGGCATCCCTGTGTCTGCCCGAACACCCGTGGTTGCCCGAACACCCGTGTCT
>MPLX02287642.1_pt1 | contig 69602 bp, 68 predicted proteins | sample 1617341 | NCBI WGS metagenome assembly MPLX02 (sample SAMN05944804, study PRJNA350692) | marine metagenome | biome: marine; feature: ODZ; material: water; isolation source: 120 m water sample filtered on 0.2 um supor filter | place: Pacific Ocean | collected 2012-04-08 | depth 120m m | reverse complement strand
CAAAAAGAGTTTTCGCAAGTAAGGAAAGAACAGACGCTCTTTGCCTTGCCTGTCGTAAAATACCAGTTTTTAGTGAAATTTGAAACTGAGTCTGCTTTAACCTGGCTACCAGATCTTTCGGAATGACGGAACGGAAATGATAACAACTGGACGAAGACGGTTTAACAAGGAAGGAAGGGGATTTTTTCATGACCTGAGTGTGACATCAAGTGTGACAGTCAGGCTAAAAATACTCCTATATCAGTGTTTTTTCGTTTTTTAAACTATTGATATTATTTATTATATATATCGTATTGGTGCCGTAGAAGGGAGTCGAACCCCCACGTCCATAAGGACACTAGACCCTGAACCTAGCGCGTCTACCAATTCCGCCACTACGGCAGAGGAAAGTGGAATTGATGATAGGAGAAAGGGGGTTAAGATGCAATCGTTAAGCAGGATTGTCAGGGTTTCGACGGAGGAGGATCATGCTGATTTCAGCGAGTGCAATGAGGAGGACAATCCAGAGCAACCACTGTTTGATTTTTTCCGCAGACCCCAGTTCGGTTTGTTGGAGAGGAGGCTGCCGTTGATCGAAGAAGGTCTGCATTCGCTGAAGTTCCTCATCGCTCATCAACCGCATTTCACTTTCAAAGGGAGGAAGGTTGACGGAAAACGACTTGGTCCTTTTAGAATTGGAAGATGAATTTGTTTTGGATGAAGAATTCTCCGGAGTCTGATAGTTTCCTGAGCCCAAGCGGGAGTATCCTATCGCTGAATTCAGTTTTCGAGTTCCGGAATAAAAACTCCCCAACCTACGCGAGTGCATGCGTTTTTCCAATTGCTGAAGCCATCCCTGCAAGCGTTCTGCAAACTCATCGATGCGGTAGAGGGAACCCCAGGGATCGGAAATTCCGGTTTCGAGAAGAACGATCCCTCTGGTTTCTGACTCAAAATTCCCAAATTCATTTCTCCGGATTTGCCAGTCTTCGGCAAAAGGGGCCTGAGTCCAGTCCACCAGCCACTGTCCTTGGGGCCACAAAGATTGATTATCCTGGGTCTCTGAACCTTCCGATCTTGGGTACTGCCGAGCATACTCCTTCCAGTCTCCAAGCCGGGTTGGAATGAAGAGGGCAGGTGAGGCTTCTTTAAGTGCTTTCCAGCGGAGGGGATGATCCCCTAGCAGGATCAACACATCCGGAACATGATCCTTGAGATGTTCCAGATCTCGGACCAGGAAAGAGAAGGTTTCGGAAGCATTGAGTGCGGATTTGAGTGCATGCAGGCCATGACGGAACATTCCTTCCGGACCTTCGGAAGTCATGATTCCCACCCAGAGATCGTTGAGAGAAGATTCCTGGAAATAAAGCAAGTCATCGAAACCCGCTTGTGGGAGTTCGGTTTCCAGTAAAATCTTCACAGGCTGCAATCGCCGAAACTGATCCGAAAGGGAAAGACTGACAGGAATTGTCTCTCCCTCCCACTGGATCCGTGTTTCGCCGACTTTTCGGTCTTGCTGCAAAACCGTGATGCGCAGATCTCCTGTGGCTTTCATGTTTCCATAGACTTTAAAAAATAGCCTTGGTTCAAAAAGCCCTTCGGTTTTGATTTTTGGATTTCGCATCGCCAGGTTTGGGGAGGATTGCAGGCCTTCCGGACGTTCAAAACTCCAGTTGACGGGCTGGACCGCAGCTGGGTAGAACCAGTATTGCGTATGCTGGAAATCCGAAACGAGAGTCAGCTTAAGACGTGACTCTTCTGGAAAACGGTCCATCAATACCGAGGCGAGGGTGGCAAGGGAAGGGCTCCCTGCTGCATATCCTGGAAAGTCCTGCTGAAAGGAAATGGGCTCCAGGGGATCTTGCGGAAGCAATTCTGATATCTGGAATGTGTTCTCCCAGTCCAGAATATTCTCTGTGGCAGCTTTCAAGTGAAGCCCTGCACTCGGGGTATCATCGAGGATACGGACCTCTCTATGGGGTTCCAGGGTTCCAAAATACGGTTTAGCAAACAACAGGACCAGCAACAGAATCATCAGTGATCGCAGTAGCTTGAGAGGCCACTCCCTGGAGGACCATTGAAAATGACGGCTAAGATTTTCCCGAGGAAAGAGAAACAGTGTCGAAAAAGGAAGAGGTTCCCCACGCGGAGGTTGGATCACTGGCCAGAACCAGGGCAGCCCGCAAAGAGGGAGGGCCAACATCCACCAGGGATAAAGCAACTGAAGCATCATCCGGCCTCAAACATTTTCCTGCAGCCAAGCAGGTTCGGTTCAGTCCTGTAATTCCGGAGTCTTGATCCGGTTGATCACCTGCTGTTGCAGGATGGAAAGACAGTTGCTGGTCAACCAGTAGATGGTCAACCCAGCCGGAAAGGTGAAGGTAAAGAAGGTGAAGATGATCGGCAGCATCTGCATGATCTTGGCCTGGGTCGGGTCCATCATTGCACTCTGGGGGGTGAGCTTCTGCTGAAAAAACATGCTGACCCCCATCAGCAATGGTGTGATACCCAGACCGTCGGGCTGGGAAAGGTCATTGATCCAAAACAAAAATGGTGCATGACGCAGTTCCACTGCACTGGAGAGGGAACTGTAAAGTGCGAAAAACACCGGCAACTGTAACAGCATCGGCAGACACCCTCCCAGAGGATTAACCTTGTTCTTGCGGTACATGGCCATCATTTCCTGGTTCAGCTTCTCCTTGTTATTTTTATATTTTTCCTGAAGCTTCTTCATCCGTGGAGCGAGCTGCTGCATGCGCTTCATGCTCTTCATTCCCTTCAGGGTCAGCGGGAAAAGCACCAGCCGGACGATGATGGTGAGGATGATGATAGCCACTCCATAGTTTCCGATGTACTTGTAAAGCCAACGTAACAGATCCAGTAGCGGCGCTGCCAATACCTCAAGCGTCATGTCATGGGACTGCTTCAGGTTTCGTCCGAACTTGAGCAACTCTTCTTCCTGTTTCGGACCAATGAATAGTTCGAACTCCGATTCGACCATCCGCTGACTTTCCAACTGTACTTTGGGCAACCGCGCACCGTAATAGGGCACAAAATAGCGTTCCCCTTTCCGCACACGCTGTTCCGATCCAAAAAAGCCATAGCGCAGTGGAGTCAAAGCAGTGGCGGCGCTGATGAAATACTGGTCCTCTACTCCAAGCCAGTGCATGTTCCGCGAGACTTCCCACTCCTCCGCGCTGACATCATCAGAACTGATTGTCTCCAGGCTTTCATCCATGAAATAAACCGGGCCTTCATGGGCAATCTGCTGAAAACGCTGGCTATCAGCAATCCGGGTTTCCCCAAAATAATGCCGGATCTTGAGTGGCTGAGGCTGGTCTGAGCGATTGATCACTTCAACCTTGTAGCCAATCAGATAGTTGTTCGCCTCAAAACGGAAGGTTTTGATCAACTGCAAGCCTTCCACGACGGGTGAGGTGAACTTGAGGATTGCTGTTTCACCATCCTCAAGGAGCATGATTTCTTCCTGGTCTGAGGAATAGACGGTTCCAGAAAGCAACTGGTTCGCCTTTGGAAAATCTTCAAATTCAATCTTGAACGGTCGGACATCCTCAATCTGTCCTCCAAACATCTCCACCAGGTTCTCCCCTTGATCGGTATTGTTAAAATCCGGCCCTAAGATCGATTCTAGAAAAGGAAACCAGGTGCTCAGTGTCAGCCTCGGTTTGGTGTGATTAAATTGCTTCAACTTAAAACTCTTCGCCATAGCCCCGCGTGTATCGAGAACCAGCACGTATTTCGAGGTCTCCACCACAACTTCACGGGAAAGTAGTGATTCGCTGACCTTGGGAACGCCATTCAATGACGAAGGCAGTGTTTCCGCTGTTTCAACACTTTCTTCATGGGATTCCTGTGAACGTGAAACCACCACCTGCTCTTCTTCTGCAACTGGCTCAGGTGCTTGCTGAGGAGGTGGAGGTGGAAAGAGGACATTCCAGACGATCAGGATCGCCGCCGAGAGACCGATTGCGATCAGGGTGTTTTTATCCATGGTGTTAGTGTAAACGGTGACAGGCTGGATGATCCGGAACTGGATCGACTCCGCCGGGATGAAAAGGGTGACATTTGAGTAGCCTTGATCCTGCAAGCATCGCCCCACGGATAAGCCCATGCTGCTGCAGGGCTTCTAGTGCATACTCAGAGCAACTCGGGAAAAAACGGCAAGAAGGCTGAGTCATTGGAGAAATGAGGTAACGGTATGCCTTAATCAATGAAAGCGCTATTGAAAGAGGAACCCCCGAAGGCTTGGCATCATGACGCTTTTGGGATGCAAATTGTTGCTCGATGTTTTCCAGACCCATCAGCAGTATTCTCCACGAGCTTGATGGTCTTCCTGAATGGGTTCCAACCAAGAGGGGACGAGCTTAAGCATTCTGAAGCGAAGGTTTCACCCGATTCGGCTGGGGGTTGAGGTCTTCCGCCAGTTGTCTGATGAGCCCGGATACATACCCGAATTTCAACGGAAACTTTGGTGTCCGTGTCACCATCAGACAAACATCATGAGGAATGCTGAATTGATCCCGATGATGCCGTAGTCCCTCACGCAGAATCCTCTTAATCCGGTTGCGAAAGGGGGCATGGCCCACGGCTTTTTTGACGGTAACGAGAAAACGGCTTTCCTGGTGGGAGGTCCGGATATACTTTGCCCCAATTGGACCCAGCGGGCGATAACTGCCCTGAGAGAAAACTTCTCGGATATCGCTGCGAATGCGCATGCGGACGGAAGCAGGAAATTTCCGCCCGGACATCAGGCGCTAAGACGTTTGCGTCCTTTTGCGCGCCTACGCTTGATCACCCTGCGCCCTCCGGGGGTAGCCATCCGGGCACGGAAACCATGGTTGCGCTTACGGCGACGATTGTTCGGCTGAAAAGTTCGTTTCATGACTCTTTCAGAACGGAAAGATTGTTTTTAAGTAAACCTATTTTTATAAAAGATCTTGTTCGAGAAAACAAGTGGTTTCTTTTTCAGTCTTCAATTGAAATTAACCCGACGTCCAAGATTGGTACTCAAAAGTTCTGAAAGGCAGGAATAAAACTCGACCTTCTCGGCCAGGGCAAACCAGCAGGTGTTATCCTCGTCATATTGAAAGTGCCAACCTCGAGAATTTCCAGCAAGCCAGATCTCATGAATCGCACGTTGGGTGTTAACAACGATTTTCTTTCCCGTAGACTCGATGGTAGCCTCCAGTTTGTCGGATGTCCGATCGTAATCGACTTCATCCTCTAATTCTTCGAGTTTGTCTTCAATTGTCCGGAAAAGTTCATCTGCGTAGCGGATGTAAGCTTTTGAATCCATGTTTACTGTTTTAAATAAAGGGAATACAGCGATCGTTTAAAGCACCAGCAGCCTTCCTTTGCAGTTGGTTGGGGTAAAGCACTAAACCGATCGTGACCTCTACTAAACCAAGCGCCCTAGAAACCGTCGTAGTAGAATGTTTGAGCCGTTTTGAAAGCTCTTTGAGACTGATTGTCATTTTTTGAAAATTCCAAGTAAGAAACAAGGGTTGGTCAACACTTTTTCCAATTACGGATGCAATTGGACATTAGAATACAACCCCTTTCCCAAAACGTTTTGGGAAAAGCTTTGAAGATCCACGGGCAACAAGTCCAGGAGATTAATGCGTTGTCCGTAATCCCTGGGAGGCTACAGGATTCCAAGCTTTCCATTTAAAGGCAAACCAGATTTTCAACAGCCATAGATGAAAAGCGACCAAGCTTGGAGAAATCGTAACCCTACTTCTTGTCCATTGATTGAGGCAATTCAAGCAGGTTCTCGAACTGCAGGATCTACCTGAAAGAGGGTCTAGTGTTAGCCCCTGCAGTCTTAGAGTCAACATAATATTCTCATCAGAATCAAAAATTTGTATTTACCTAGGTCCAGATTTAAGAAAGGGGTAAATCTTCTTGAAAGACCCTCAACTCGAAAATAATCCAACAAGCATAATGACCTGCTTAAGATTTGCACTTTTTCGGATGAATCATCAGTCTACTAAAGGCTTATCCTGACTGCGTCCATGCTACGTTTTCATGAATGATTCTTAAACTCTGGAATCAGCCAACATGATTAAAGATGTATTTCAAGTTAAGCGGCATCCTTCATCAAAATCAGAACCGACCCGAATCCTCCAATACAGTCTTGTCATGCAAATCAAAACCGACTTTTTAAGAAGGGCTATGAATATCCTGAATCTCTTTTTACTTTCCATTGTATTCCTGAGCTTTGGACACCCCACGACAATGGCTTCCAGCCTGGACAACACGGACAGCCGCCACCCTCAACGTCAGTACCGCAGGTTTCTTCTCCCCAACCAGATGAAGGTTTTTTTGATATCGGACCCTGCCCTGCAACGAGGAGCGGCTTCCATGACGGTAGGTACCGGTTCGATTCATGATCCCCATGATGTTCAGGGACTCGCACATTTTCTGGAACACATGCTTTTTTTGGGAACGGAAAAATATCCTGATGCTGGAAGTTACCAGAAGTTTGTTTCCATTCATGACGGTTTCAGCAATGCCTTTACTGCCGAGGAAAAAACCAACTACCATTTTGAGATCGCTCCTGATCACTTGGACGAGGCCCTCGACCGTTTTTCTGAATTCTTCGTCAGTCCTCTCTTCAACTCGGAACTCGTCCAGCGTGAAATGAAGGCGGTCGATTCAGAACACTCCAAAAACATCTCCAACGACTTCCGCAGGATCTTCCAGGTTAAACGTGAAGCCTATGATCCAGGGCACCCTGCCCTGCATTTTGCCACTGGCAATCTTGAAACCCTCTCTGGAGTCACACGGGAAGTGCTGCTCAACTTCTACCAAAAGCATTACTCAAGCAACCGGATGACCCTTGCAGTCGCAGGCCCTCAGGATCTGGATACCCTTCAGGAGTGGGTTGCAGGGCGTTTCAATCAGGTTAAGAATCGGCATCTGACAGCATTGAAACTTCCTGAAACCTTCCTTACCCAGAAAGAACAATTTCGGCTGATGCGCATCAAAACCGTCAAGGACAGCCGCACTCTGACACTGGTGTTTCCTCTTCCTGCAACCCAAAAATACTACCGAAGCCGTCCCCTCAACATGCTTGGGTTCCTAATCGGGCATGAAGGAAGAGGAAGCCTTCTTTCCCTGCTGAAACAGGAAGGACTGGCCAGTGGACTTTCCGCAGGCGGAGGGGATTCGACTTCTTCCTATACCTCTTTCGAAATCAGTATCCATCTCACCCAGAAAGGCCTCAAACGTTACACAAATGTGATCGAAAGGGTCTTCCAATACCTGCGCTTGCTTCGTGAAAAAAGCCTCCCACGTGACATCTATGAAGAAGTACGCAGGATGGCGGAAATCGACTACCGTTTTGCTGAAAAAACAGGAGGCACACGGCTCGTCAACATGTTTTCCCTACTGATGCAGATTTATCCCCTGCGCAGTGTCGAGAGTTCCCCGTTTCTGATTTCTGATTACCGTCCGCGGCTTTTTGACAGCATGCTCTTTCGGTTGATTCCAGAAAACATGCTGGCCCTGCTTGCTGCACGTGAACTGGAAACGGATCAGACAGAAAACTATTACGGCACGGAATACGCCTACCTCGAACACCGACCGAATCTGATCAAAAAATGGAAGAAGGCCAAAACCCATCCGAAATTGACTCTGCCTGAACCCAACCCGTTTCTTCCAGAAAGTCTGGAGGTATTTCCTTTCCAGGGAACGCTGAATCTGAGCTACCAGTCGCTGGTGGGACTCCAGCGTGAGGGGCTGGATGGAAAACTGATGCAAAAACTGGAAGATCTGGCTGGAAAAAGCTTTGCGGATTTGGATGAGATGCTTAAAGCGGTTGGATTTCAGGGAAAAGAAATCGAAAGAAGGGCCTTCCGGGAAACTCTGGCCAAACACATGCTGGGCCAACCAATTCTGTTACGCAATGACTCACAAAGCCGCATCTGGTATCAGCAGGATTTTCGTTTCCGAACACCAAAATCGAGATTGATGTTCCGTATTCACAGCCCCCGGGTTTATGAAAATCCTAAGAATGCCGTGCTTTCGCAGCTCTACACTGATGCAATCACCGAACAACTGAATGAACTCGGTTATCCTGTCAAACTGGCGGGTCTGGAATACAGCATCAGAGTTGATAAAAAAGGCATCAGCCTCAGCTTTGGAGGTTATTCAGACCGCATTTCAGAACTGGTCAAGACGGTCACCCAAAAGCTGAAACAAATTAAAATCGACCAGGAAACCTTTGAATCTCTTAAGGAAAGAAGGTTAAGGCGTTACAAAAACTTCAGCTTTCAGCAGCCCTACCAGCAGGCTTTCTATTATCGCAGCCTAATGCTTGAGGCAAAAAAACACAGCATCTGGGAATATGCCGAAGAAATTTCAAAAATCCGGCTGCGTGATCTGAAAAAGTTCGCTACAGCGCTATATGACCGTCATTACGTCGAAGGCTTTATTTTTGGAAACGTCTGGAAGGATAAAGCAGGCGAAGCGGTTTCTACCCTTTTGAAAAATCTCGGAGGAAAAGAGCTCGCTCGCGAAGATATATACCAGGAAAGTGTGATCCAGATCGAACCCGGAAAAACATACTCTCTGGTGGAAAAAATGAACGTTAAAAATTCTGCCGCAGTCATCGAAGTCCAGCTGGATCAGCATGACCCTCAGCTCCGAGTCTCACTGATGGTTCTCGATACGGCCTTACAGCCACTGTTTTATAATGATCTTCGGACCCAGCAACAATTGGGGTACATTGTCAATTCCGGAATGACCGAACTGGAAAAGACCCTGGGGATGATTTTTATGGTTCAGTCCGGCAAATACGATGCGGCAACCCTGGAACAGCGGATCAATGACTTCCTGCCTGGATTTTTAAACTTAATGGCGGAATTGCCTGAAAAGGAAATGGAAACCCTGAAACAATCTGTGATCAACTCGAAACTGCAAAAAAGCACTTCCCTTTCAGGAGAAGCAGGGCGACTTTACAACATCGCCTTCGAGCATGAGGCACATTTTGATTACAACAGTGAAGAGATCAAAGCCTTGGAAAAGCTTACTGTAGATGACCTGCGACGGCTGATACGGAACTATCTGATTCCAGAGAGGAGACGTGTCCTTTCCCTGCACATGGTGGGGAAGGAGCATCAGTCCAGCCCGGTCCGTGGATCACGCATCGAATCGGTGGGGGAATTCAAGAAAAACCACCCCTGCCCCGAGTCCTGTCTGCCTTGATTCTATAAATAACGGCCTGAATTGGCGGGTTCCTCTTCTACTGAGGGAAGTCTTCTATCTACTTCGATCTGTCGCTGGGAAGAGTCGGGACTCCAGTCAATGCGATGGGTGGAAAGGTAAATTGCTCCCAGAATCAGTAACGCGATGAAAAGCAGAATTGCTTTCTTTTCTTTCGGATCGAAACTGTCGAGCATGACAGAAAGGGGGAAATCGTGTTTAGGTTCTTAAAGAGGTCATCAGTTCGACCTGGAAAACAAAGACATCAGAACTGCCTCAAGAAACGCAGGTCATTGTTGTAGAAGTAACGGATGTCATCGATCCCATGCTTGAGCATCGCCGGCCTTTCGACCCCCATGCCGAAGGCGAACCCATTCCACTGCTCAGGATCGTAGCCTCCATTGGATAACACGACAGGATGGACCATTCCCGCTCCAGCGATTTCAAGCCATCCTGTTTTCTTACAAAGCCTGCAACCGGAACCTTCGCAGTTGCAGCTCATGTCGATTTCGATGCTCGGTTCGGTAAAAGGAAAATAGCTCCCACGGATACGGATTTCTCGTTGCTGCCCGTACATTTTTTTTGCAAATTCAGTCATCACCCCAATCAAGTCTGTCAGTCGAATGTTGCGTCCCACGGCCAATCCTTCAACCTGGAAAAACTGATGTTCAGAGCGCGGGGTAATCTGTTCGTAACGATAGCATTTGCCTGGTAGGATGACCCGGATCGGATCCGGGTGATATTCACGCATTGCTCGGATCTGGCCAGGCGAAGTATGAGTTCGCAAAACCACCTCATCACTCACCCAGAAGGTGTCCCACATGTCCCTGGCGGGATGGTATTCCGGAATGTTGAGCAATTGAAAATTGTATTCATCGGTTTCTACATCCGGTGCTTCATAAACCTGGAATCCCATTTCCTGAAAAATCCGGTAGATTTTGCGCAGTGTCTGTGTCGTCAGATGGAGATGTCCAGGCTTACAGGGCCTTCCAGGAAGAGTGACATCAAGATCGTCTGAATCCAGTTCTTTCTTCAGTTGCTGGTGTCTGACACGGTCCTGAGTTGAATCAAAGGCATCCTGAAGCTCGAGTTTGAGTTGATTCACTTCCTTTCCTGCCGTGGGGCGCTCATCGGCAGGGAGTTCCCCCAGTTTCTTCAGTAGTTGGGTCAATTCCCCTTTTCTTCCAAGGAAATCTCGATACCATTCCGAAAGTTGCTCGGTTTTGGAAAGCTCTTCCAGCCCTGCCAGACCAGCTTTTCTTAGTTCTTCTATCTGTTCCTTCATCTTTTTTTTGTACTGGTTTTTCTTAATGATTGGTATCCAGGGACCCTTCTTCTCATTCACCCAAGCTTGAGGGTGCAAATTAATTTTAACTCTATAAGATAATGTGATTCATTTCGAGCTGCCAGTTTTAAGCTTTAAAGATGGAATTCATTGAAGCCTACTAAAATTTTGTCCCACTTTTCAGATCCGGTCGAACACTTCGTGATATTTTACCGTCCCAGGACTTCCTGAAAGAACCCCAGGCTTTAGCTCGAGGATCATAAACACCTCAGGGGAGACACCATTTTCTGAGCGAATTCCAAATTCAACCGAGGGTATGAATCCAAATCGAGGATAAAATCGGGGATGTCCAAGCACTACCACAGCTTCAAATTTTTGACGTCTACACGCTTCCAGCCCTTTTTGAACCAGCATGGATTCAATCCCTTGATTCTGCCAACCCGGCAGGACCGCCATTGGCGCCAAGCCCGTTATTCTCAAACCTGAATCAGGATCATGCTGAACAAAATATGTCCCCTGATCTGACATTCTTCCTCCGCCACTAAGGAGATCAATTCCAGGTTCGAATGACGCAATTCCTGAAAAATTGTTGCTTCCTCGTCCGTTTCAAAAGCCTCGAGATAAAGCGTTTGGATACCAGAAACGTCCTTGGGTTCTGATGAACGAATGAGGATCGAGTTTTGGGTTTCCAAATAAAATCTCTGTCCTCCTAGAAGGATTCAAGCGGTTTCAAGCTTGTTCCGGAAACCTTCCGGATCGTCCAGACGGCGTTCCAGCCTTCGACAAAACTGCGGAAATGAAATCTGGTGGCTACTCATGCTTCCCAGATCCTGACTGGTAAATTCCACTGGATCGACCCCTTCCTGCTGAAGCCAACTGACCCAATCCCCGAAGTTTTTGTAGACATCTTCATCTGGAAGCTGAAAAGTAGGATTTTCTGAATCTGATTCCTCTAGATCAAACTCCTTTTCAGGAAGGTTGAGGTCAACTCCGTTTTGTCGAAGTCGTTCGAAAGCCTCCAAAGCCTGTCTGAGTTCTTCAGGCTGGGTTGATTCACGTTCAAGGCGGTGACAGAACTGCACAAAAGAAATTTCATGGCTGCTTGGAATCCTCAGGGGTTTTTGGAAGAAAGAATCCAGTTCCAAATGGATGTCCTCAAGTTGGTCCAGCCAACGGTTGAAGGTGAGGTAGGCATCGTTGAGGGGGACAATTTCCGGCTGGGTTAAGTCTTCTTCTTTTTTTTTCAGTGGCTTTTCTAGATTAGCTGCAACATTCAGCTCGCGTTGAAGCATCAACGTCGCATCGGGTCTGCCCATCAGTCCTGCAACAGCATTAAATCGGGCCCCTGGTCTAGCCGCCTCAGAAATTTCTCTGGCAAGCTGGGGTTTGGAAGGAGTTGTTCCGGATTCGAGATGTCCCATCTGCTGTTGGACATTGTGGATCTGATCCACCAGGCGGGTGAGTTCGGTTTGAAGTGAATCAAGGTCCAGCCCTTCTGCAAGAGAGGCAGAGCTTTTTTTCAACTCCTTTGGGACCAGTTTGATCCTTTGCTTTTGCAGCCAAGAAGGAGTGCAGAGCCGTGCCTGCCATTCCGGATGATGGTTCAGTTGGGATTCACTGGCTTCCAGGAACTTCTGGTAACTGAGAGGACGTTCTTGGGGAAGGTGCGAAGGACGGTTCAGCTCAAAGGGACATCCCTGGGCTTGCAGCCAGCTTTGCCATTCCCCCCAGGTTTTGAGTGTTTCGCCTTCAGAAAGCTGATTTTTCAGCTGCTCTTCCAGGGTATTCAGTATTCTACCCATTGCACCAAGATCTATCGGATGAAATTCCCTCCATCAGTTGGAATTGAAAACTCTGCCTCTGTTTCAGACACTGCCTTCGGTTTTTTGCATAAAATCCAGAAATTCTCTGATTTCCCTCCTGTCACCGTAGGTTTCTTCAATGATTCTCAAGGCTTCATCACTTTTTAAATCTGCTCGGAAATAAAGCCTATGTGCTTCCAGGATTTCACTGATGGCTTCTCTAGAAAAACCTTTCCTTTTTAATCCGACGATGTTCACCCCCTTCACTTCAAAACGGTTTCCAAAACCCGTGGAGTAAGGCGGAATGTTACGGTCTATCAAGGAACCTCCACCGGTAAAAACATATGAACCGATGTGAAGAAACTGGGCGATGCCATTTTGACCTCCGAGATTAATATGGTCATCCAGCGTACAGTGGCCACTGAGGCCTGTGTAATTCGAGAGGATGTTATGATTGCCAATATGACAGTCATGCGCGATATGAACGTAACCCATCAGTAAGTTGTGATCACCGATGGCAGTTTGCCCACCCCCGCCTTTGGTTCCACGGTGGATCGAAACTCCTTCTCGAATGATATTTTCGCATCCAATTGTCACCAGGGTTTTTTCGTGACGATACTTCAGGTCCTGCGGTTCTCCTCCGATACAGGCAAAGGGAAAGATAATGTTTTTCTCACCAAGACTAGTCCAGCCATCGAGCACTACGTGGGATTTCAATATGCAGCCATCTCCAATGCTGACATTTGCACCAATATGACAGAAAGGACCAATTTCAACATTTTTGCCGATGACGGCACCGTTTTCTATGATGGACGTGGCATGAATCTGGGACATCTTGTTTGTTCCTTGAATCGGGTTTAAAAACCCGGATGATTAACTTGTTGTAAGTTAGAGGGCATCAGATGATGGATGAGTCAACGGACTTGAGTATAGTTTTTTGGCTTTCTGCCAAGAATGGATTTTCTTGAATATGACGGATATGTCAAGAAAACACTGTTCTTAATTCCAACAGCAGAACCATGGAATCCAAAACGTTTTTCAGCAAGGTTCATCATTTGCATTCATTGCTTTGATCTCTTTACGTGGAATATCAATCAGAACACGGTTCGCGAACATGTTCAAACGCCAGATAATCATTCTCCTCTCTCTCTTGTGGTGCCATAGCCTTGGAGCAGAAACACTGAGACTCAACAGCGGTGAAACCCTCAAGGGACGTATCCGCGCCATGGACGAGCAGATCCTTTACCTCGACTCAGAACTTACTTCCCAGCAACTCAAGGTGGAACGCTCCGATATTCGCCTGATTGAATTTGATGATGTCATGCGCACCATGACTCGACGTTTTGGGATCGGGCTTTTCTATCGACCTAACGGAAGTGTTGAAGAAATCTCGGTCAAAAATTGGATCTCGCAAACCGATGCGCTGGAACTTTTGATCAGTTATCGTGAAGGGACTTCTAACCTTTTCAGTGTGGAAGCACGATTCAACAGGGTTTTCCTCCAAGAAGGCGAATACGATCTGTATTATGGTGCTGGAGGTGGTCTGATGACGGTAGGTACAAAAAAAGGAACACGGATGAGGGTTTTCAGCGGAAGTGAGATGTTTCCAACTACGAGTCCGAATATCGGGATAGGCATCGAAATCGGATTGATTCGTGAATCAGACGGCCCTAGCACAAAATTTGATTCTTCCAATTCAACTCTGAGCGAGCAAACATTCTACCATGGTTTTACCGCTCGTTATTATTTTTAATACCTCCCATGAGTGGGAAGAAACCTTCCCCACCTGATCTCGAGATCGATTTCCTCGAAACCGGTCATGAAGACCGCTACATGCAGGAAGTTTTCGATCACATCGATCGTGTTCCTGACAAGGAACCACTTCCCAAAATTACCCTTGGTAAAAAAAATAAAGAAAAACACGATTCTCCTTTTTCACAACTGAGTGGTGCAGACGAACAAATTGACCTCCACGGAAAAACCCGGGAGGAAGCAATCATGATCGTCCAGAATTTCATTAAAACCTGTCACGCTCAGGGGTTAAGACACGTGCTGATCATTACCGGAAAGGGACAGCATTCGGGAAATCATGGACCTGTATTGAAAACCGCAGTCGTTCAATGGTTGAAAAAAAACGGGCATCCCTACCTTAGGGAATTCCGTGATGCTCCACCACGTTTTGGTGGTTCAGGGGCGATCTGGGTGGAACTGAAATGAGTCGGTTAAAGGAGATCTTTCGTTTCAAGGTAAAGGACGATTCGATTTCCATCGGCTGGTTGAATTTCACCAGAAATTCATACTTGCTGAAGGAGCCGACTTTGATGAAATCCGCTGCCCCTATGAATACCAAATCTGCCAGTCCGTCATTTTTGGTTTATACACTTTGAACAGGACCCTCCATTTTCCAGCAAGCAACGCGTCCAGCCTTCAGGCAGTAGTTCCTTAGAAATGGAAAATTTTGTTATTTGAGATAATCAACATTTCTCAAAGGTTTTTCACTGCTATTTTTAATTATAAAATTAATCGTGTACAACTTCGTTTAAAGATTTGACCAAGTATGAAGAACAAGAGGATGAACTTTTAAAACTTCAGAATGGGAAAGACCACCTCAAGAAAATTGATAGGAGAATATTCAAATACCTCTGCATATTGTTTGATGTGAATTTTCAACAGTCTAAGAATGACCTGGTTAGTTTAAACTGACCATTCCTGGAAAAAATGTAATATCAATCTATTGTCAAAACACATCAAATAGAACATTAAGACAACCTATCAAATTTAACCCGTATACATTGAATCAGTGACCTCTAATGGAAAGTATTTAAATGAATAACAAAGAACTTATCAAACGGATGACTTCAAAGCAGCGTTTCGAGGCAGCTCTGAGTGGGAAAGCAGTCGACCGTCCTTGTGCTGCAAGCATCACCTCAGTCATTAATTTTGAGTTGATGGACCTTGTAGGCCAACATTTTCCTGATGCGAATACAGAACCGGAACCCATGGCCGAACTTGCTGCTGGTGCACATGACCTGATGGGCTTCGACAGTGTCATGCCGATTTTCGGAATTGCTCAGGAAGCCACAGCCCTGGGATGTGTTGTAGATTTCAGTGATCCAGGGAATCTTCCCACCCCACAGTTTGCGCCATGGCAAGACGCCAATGCCGAACTCTGTTTACCAGATGGTTTTCCTGATTCATTTTTTGAAGACAAATATATCAAATGTTCTCTTGAAGCCATAAGAATGCTAAAAAAACATTTTGGCGACAAGGTCATGATCCTCGGCAAGGTCATGGGCCCATGGACTCTTTCGTATCATGTCTACAATGTGCAGGCATTCCTTATGGACACATTGGCGAAACCTGAGCGGGTGCGTAAATCCCTCGATCTGCTTTCTCAAGTACCAATCCTCTTTGCTAAGGCTCAGTTGGAGGCCGGTGCAGATGCAATCGTCTGGGCGGATCATGCAACAGGAGACCTGATTCGAAACACCATGTATCGCGATTTCCTACTCTGGCGTCACCAGGAACTGGTTCCCCAGATTCCTGCTCCAGTGATTCTACATTGCTGCGGTAGGTCCATGGACCGAATCGAATTTTTTCGTGAAACGGGATTTGACATGTACCATTTTGAATCAGCAAATCCTGTTGAGAAAATGGTTGAGGCAGCAAAAGGGAAGATCCGATTGGCTGGAAACATCAACAACCCCCAGACCCTCTTGCAGAAGAGCCCAGATGAAGTTCGTATTGAGGTTCAACGAGTGATCGATGCCGGAGTGGATATCATTGCACCAGAATGTGCCGTCCCCCTTCAGACCCCGGTAAACAACCTGAAGACGATTGTCGAAGTATGCCAGAACAATTGAATTGATCCATCTCAAATACCTTCTTGATTGGTCATGGTTTCATTGCATTTCCTCATCCGGATGCAAGGAGGAATAAACATTCAACAACTAGTTCCAGTCAGAAGACACAAATAACACCGAGCATTTCTGCAAACTCGGTAAAGGCATCTGAATAGACCTCACTGTGGAGCACATGTGAATACCATACCTGGTAGGATTCAGATACGGCGTTCATTTCAAAGGAGTTCTGCCCAACCTCATCAAAGCTGAGTTCCAGAACGTGGGTTTGTGTGGTACGACGGATAAGGAAATGGATGGCTTCAATCTCGACCCAGATCCTTGAGGAATCGTAACCCGGCTTTGCAAAAAGGATGGATTATGGTATCTATGAATTCCTAATGAAAAAACTGCTATGAATATTCGGGATTTTGAATACCTTGTTGCGCTGGATGAACTGAGGAGTTTTCGCAAAGCATCCGAGCGTTGTCATGTAACCCAGCCCACCCTGAGCGGCCAGCTGCGTAAGCTTGAAGACTACCTTGGGGTGCTCCTGGTGGAACGGACAAACCGCAAAGTCATGCTGACGCCCGTTGGAAAAGAAGTGGTTCGTCGGGCTCGTTTGATCCTTCAGGAAGTGGAACAGATTGAAGAAATTTCAGTCAGTTTTAAAGATCCGATGCAGGGCAAACTGCGCATGGGTCTCATTCCGACCCTAGGTCCCTACCTGCTTCCTTTCATGATCCCGGCGATGGTCCAGGAATACCCTCGGCTTCAGCTATTCCTTTATGAGGAACAAACCCACATTTTGCTGAAAAAACTGAGTGATGCGGAACTGGATGTGATTATCCTTGCTCTTCCTGTTTCCAGTAGCGGGCTTTCAGAAATCGAACTCTTTGATGAGCCCTTCCTTCTTGCCTTGCCGAGAGGGCATGAACTGAGCATCCAAGACAGCGTATCCCTTTCCGATTTGTCCGAAGAACGGATCCTGCTGCTTGAAGATGGACACTGTTTGAGGGATCAGGCACTGGAGGTCTGCATGATGGCCGGTGCAACAGAAAATCCGGAATTCCAGGGAACCAGTCTTGAAACCTTGAGGCATATGGTTTCGGCAGGAATGGGAGTCACACTGATGCCTTATTACTCTGTCTTTCCTAATTCGGGAAGCAACCCCCCTATGACCTATCTGCAATTTGATGCTCCGGTACCTTCACGGAAAATCGGACTGCTTTTTCGAGAATCTTCTCAGCGGAGAGAGGGATTCTTGAGCATCGCCAACACCATCAGAAGCAGCCTGCCAGACTTCACGAGTATCTGATTTAATTGATAATTCCTGGAATGGAGAGAGTGAAACAGGGGATTTCAACATCCAGGCTTTCCCCCTGATCATTAACCATTTGATAGCTTCCATGCATCGTTCCCATTTCAGTTTTCAGATGGGAACCACTGGTATATTCGAATTCTTCTCCCTCTTCAAGCACCGGCTGTTCACCAACCACACCTTCGCCTCGAACCTCTTCCACCTCTCCGTTGCTGTCAGTGATGACCCAGTGACGACTTAGAAGCTGAAGGGTTTGATTGCCGTGATTTTTGATACGGATTTTATAGGCAAAAACAAAATGGTTATCTTCCGGATTCGAATGTTCCTCCAGGAAGAAGGATTCGGCCTGCACCTCCACGTTTTCAGTGATTTGACTTTCCATAGAGCTTCCCACATTAAATCAAAGCAATGATGCTAGCTCAGGATTTTCAAAGAGCAAATGAAAATCCAATACGATAACCGGCGACTGCTTGTTCTTGTTCCTCGTCCGGGATAACGTGATGCTTCAACTGGTAACTCAATATCACGGAAAAGAGACCATTTCCCATGAAATTCGTTGATTCGGTCAAGATCCATATCCGTTCGGGCCGGGGCGGTTCAGGGTGCACCTCATTCAGACGTGAAAAATACATCCCAATGGGAGGTCCTGACGGCGGAGATGGTGGCAAAGGTGGAGATATATACTTCATCGGTGATCAAAACCGGAACACCCTTCTCGATCTCTCATTTCAGCAACACCAGCATGCCGGTAACGGAAGCAACGGCATGGGAAAGGACCGTCATGGAAAAAATGGTCCGGACCTGAAGATCCCAGTACCGATAGGAACCGTGCTGAAAGATCAGGAAACCGGAGAGGTGTTGCTCGAGGTTCTTGAAACCCAGGAATACCTGCTCTTCCAGGGAGGGCGCGGGGGTCGTGGTAATGCACGTTTTAAAACCTCAACCAATCGAGCTCCCGAACATCATCAGCCTGGAGAAGAAGGCCAAGAATGCTGGCTCCAGCTTGAACTGAAACTGATGGCGGATGTTGGACTGCTTGGATTTCCGAACGCAGGCAAGTCAACCTTCATCAGCAGTGTTTCCCACGCTCGTCCCAAAATCGCGGATTATCCCTTCACCACCCTTGTTCCGCAACTTGGGGTGGTCCGGCATTCTTCAGGAGATGTTTTTGTGGTTGCCGACATTCCTGGAATCATCGAGGGTGCACATCAGGGCAAGGGGTTGGGAGACCGTTTCTTAAAGCATGTCGAACGTACGGCAATGCTGCTGATGCTCCTCGATGTATCTGGATTTGCAGAACATTCCCCACTTGAGGAATACAGGATGCTGCTCCACGAAATCGGAGAATTTTCTGCGGATCTCCTCAACAAGCCAAGAATCATCGGTCTGACCAAGATCGACTCAGTGGAAAACCCCATGAGCCTGAACCCGATCAAAAAGAAACTCGAACAATTTGGGGAAAAGGTGCACCTGGTCTCTTCGGTAAGTCGGGAGGGGCTTCCTGAACTGCTGAATCAACTAGCTTTGGAAGTCGGTTCCATCCGTGAGGACCAATTCAAAACAGGATCCCAGGAAGAAGTGTCATCATGAGTTCCAGCGCTTCCGTGAATCGTGACACCCTGCTTCATTTTCTGAGAGAGAATCAAGGGTCTGAAGTCACACTGAAAGAAGCTGGTGGTGCCTTAAGCCTAACCGGAAGACTGACAGACTTTAGCGAACTTGATCTCTGTGGACGACTGCTGGTGGAATCAGAGCTAAGCATGGAAGCACTGGGGCTTAAGGTAACTCTGACATTGCACGATGAACTTTTGGGAGTACAGGTTTCAGGAGAGGAAAACGCAGGTCCAGCAGATTTTATGATTGCCCGTGAAATCCCTTATCCAAGGCTGGAAATCAAAGATTGATATTGATGAATCCAATTCACCCGAATACCTTTGTGATTCACTGAAGCATAAATCCGCAAAATCCAGGATGGCCGTTGAGGAAAGAAGCCGCATCCATCTCCTTTTTACCTTCTTCGCGGATTCGCAAGATCCTGAGGCAACCACTGAGGGTACCAACTAACAGCCCGTCTCCAACCAAGCCCGGTTCCAATTCTGCATCGATGACCTCAAGTTCCATCAACTGAAGTCTTTTCCCATCGGGACCAAAACAATAGATCCCAGGCCAGGGTTTGAAGGCCCGCAATTTTCGGTCAATCGCCTTCGCATCTTCCTGCATCCAGTCGATACGGCCCTGTTCCTTTCGAATCAGCCTGCAATAAGTCGCCCTGCTATCGTCCTGTTCCACCCCCTTCTGGTTTCCCTCGAGCAGAATGGGTAGTGTTTTTCGTGTAAGTTCAGCACCCTTGTGGGAGAGACGGCTACCAAGACTTTCGGCGCTATCATCAATTCGGATTGCTTCATCCTCTGATTCTGCAACCAAAGGTCCAGCATCCAACCTGAGGACCATCCGTTGAAGGGAAACCCCGGTCGTTAAATCACCTGCTAGAATCGCAGCCTGCACCGGGCTGGCGCCTCTCCAGCGCGGAAGCTTTGAGAAATGAAGATTAAAACATCCACGATCTGGCAGTTCGAGCAGGGATTGAGGCAAAATCTGGCCGTATGCACAAACCAAGTACAAATCTGCTCCTAGTGTTTTCAAAAGCTGGAACGATTCATTGTTTCCTGCTTTTTCTGGAGTAAAAATCGGCAAGCCATGCTCTTGTGCCCACTGTTTGACTGGAGAAGCCAGCATCTGTTTTTTCCTTCCTGCAGGGCGATCAGGCTGAGTCAATACACCACAGACTTCATGATCCGAATCAACCAATGCTTGCAGTGTCGGGATAGCCCATTCCGGGGTTCCCATAAATAGCAGACGCATCATCCTCTAGATTTTTAGTTTATGAAGAATTTGAGATTGACCCGTGTCCTGCACTTTCTCAAGCCCCCTTGGTTGTAGGGAACAATAAATTCGAAAAACAGAAATTTGAGAACTGGACTTTCAAACACCCTATGACAGTACAAGGCTTAATGAATTCTTAAAGCTTGTGGTCTTGGTTACAGCATACTGTAATATTTGGTTTAACTTCAAATATCACCTGCTTAGAACTCTCTGATACTCAAGTGGTTCTGGGATTTCCAACAATCTAGGCCGGGATTTCAAAACTGAAAACCATGGATCTAAAAATTAGCTACAGCACTAAGGGCCTCGAAAATGAAGCTATCGAAAGCCTCATTGTTTTTCTGCCGGAAAAATCCGACACCCGTGCTGCAGGATTGTCGTCCCTTGCCGAGACACAAAAAAAACTCATCAACAGTGCTATAAAAGAAGAGATTTTCAATGGGAAAACTGGTTCCAGTCTTTGTTTGATCACAGGTTCGTCTAAACCTTCGCAACTATTGCTGGTGGGGATTGGAAAGCGGGATGAACTGAATGCTGAGACTTTAAGGCGGGCAGCTGGCACAGCAGGAAAGCTGCTTTCTGGGAGTAAATTAAAATCTGTCGGTGTAATGCTCACCAATGTTTTAAGCACTGCAGGTGGTAAAGAATGTGGTCAATCGGTTAGCGAGGGTTTACAGCTAGGTGCCTACGATTTTAAAAGTTACAAAAGCAGCGTGAACAAAGGCCCAAAATATATCAAAATCCGCATCCTCGATAAAGATTCTATTTCGAATTCTAATGCAGTCAAGCATGGTGCATTGAGAGCTGTCTCGGCCAATTTGGCGAGGACTTTGGGGAATACCCCTGGAAATGATATGAATCCTGGGAAACTGGCCGATGAAGCCAAAAAAATTTGCAAAAGCGAAGGGCTCGAATTCAAGGTTCTCGAAGAGAAAGAGATGAAAAAACTGGGCATGGGGATGTTGCTCGGGGTCTCACAGGGTTCGGTCAGTCCTGGCAAATTGATCTTTATGGAATACAAGCACCCTGAAGCAGAAGAGACCCTTGCTTTGGTCGGGAAAGGAGTAACATTTGATTCCGGAGGGATCTCCCTCAAACCCGGCAAGACGATGGATGAGATGAAATTTGACATGTGCGGTTCGGCGGCAGTACTGGGAACGATGAATGCAGTTGCCCAGATGAGACCAAAACTGAATATCATCGGTGTCGTTCCGGCAACCGAAAACCTGCCCGGAGGTAATGCCCAACGTCCTGGAGACATCGTGACTGCTTACAATGGCAAAAAGGTGGAAATCCTGAACACCGACGCTGAAGGACGGCTGATACTTGGCGATGCCCTGAGTTACACGATCGAGCAATACAAACCTGATGCTGTGGTTGACCTTGCAACCTTAACAGGAGCGTGTGTGGTAGCTCTCGGGAATCATGCCTCAGGCGCCCTCAGCAACCATAAAGAATTGATGGAACGGGTGAGCCTTGCAGGAGAAAAGAGTGGTGACCGGGTTTGGGAACTACCAAATTTTCCAGAATACGGAGAATTGCTGAAGGGAAAATATGGCGACCTTCAAAACATCGGGGGACCCTCCGCAGGAACAATCACCGGCGGTAAATTTCTCGAGCATTTTGTTGGAGACACTCCCTGGGTCCATCTTGACATCGCTGGCACCGCCTGGAATGTAAAGTACGTAGATTACCACCCGGCAACTGGAGCTACAGGGGTTGGAGTTCGCTTACTGATTGACCTGATCAGCGAATGGCGACCCTTGAACTGATCCATCCTTCCTTGCTTAAGGCCAGGGCAAAATAAACAACGGCTGATTCAGGGCCACCAACTTCTAAAACAAGGTCTGATGTCCAAAGCTCATGATCCACAGTTTTCGAAGCTGGTCAAAAAGCTCGTCAATACCCAGCGCCCCCAGGTTCTCAAAAGTCTCCTTGAGACCCTGAATCCTGTAGAAATCTCCAACATCCTCCTTCAACTCAAACTCAAGCATCAACTTGCGGTTCTTGAAATGTTGGGCCGTGAGACAGCTTCCGAAGTTTTAACCAATCTCCAGGATTCCTCTTCGGTGCTCGAGAGCATCGTAGAGGAGATGAGTCCGGAGCAGCTTTCAGGTTTTATCGGGGAGATGCCTGGGGATGATGCTGCCGATTTTGTCTCCAAAATGGAAGAAGAGCAGGCCGATGCTTTGCTTGAGACTCTTCCAGAAAAAGAACGAGATACGCTGACCCAACTACTTCAGTACGATGAGGAGAGCGCCGGAGGATTGATGACACCTTTTGTGGTCTCGATTCTCAAAGACCAAACCGTTGGCCAGGCCACCCGTGAAATTCAGACTTATGTCAAGAAACAGCCTCAGTTTCAACTGTTCTACACCGCCTATGTCGTCGATGAATATCGCCACCTGATCGGCACCGTCAGCGTCACCGAACTGCTACTTGCCGACAAACGCACCCTGATCCAAAACATGATGAATCCGGAAGTGGTGGCAGTTGATCAGGACCTTGACCAGGAAGAGGTCCTGCGCCTGGCGAAGGAATATGATTTAGTCGTGGTCCCTGTGATCGATAAACATCTTCGGCTGATTGGCAGGATTACCATCGATGATCTCGTCGATGTAATGGAAGAGGAGCATCATGAAGACATCGGGCATTTTGCCGGCACGGGAGATGAGGAAGTCTCTGAAACATCCGTCATCAAAACTTCGAGGGACCGGCTTCCCTGGCTGCTCATTGGGCTCATCGGCGGCTTCGCTTCGGCACTGTTGATGAGCACTTACGAAAATTCCTTGATCAATCTTCCTGAAGTTGCGTTTTTTATTCCGCTGGTTGCCGCTCTCGGAGGCAGTATCGGCATTCAATCCTCATCGATTGTCGTGAGGGGACTGGCCACTGGTGCAATTCAGACGACGGACCTCATCGTACGGCTTTCCAAAGAACTCCGCGTGGGTTTTTTGAATGGTATGGTCTGCTCTATAGTCCTGGTTGGAATGACATGGTACTTGAGTCAAAACCTTAGCATGGCCCTGACCAGCGGTACTGCCCTGTTGTTGGTCGTCTGCTTTGCGGCGTTGGTGGGTTCCACGATTCCAATCCTGATGAAACGCATGAACATCGACCCTGCATTGGCCACCGGGCCTTTCATTACCACGGCAAATGACATCATCGGCATTGCCATCTACCTTGGAATTACTTTCAACTTTGACATGCTCAGCCTGATCCACTAAGGACCTGAGTAGGCTTCAGAAGAGGGCTTTCATCAATCTTGAAGGCAATAAAGCGCGGAGAACGGCGCAGCCCTGAGTTGTATCTTTCCAGTCTTCGATTTCGAGTTCAAGCCACACGAGGTTGGCCGTTCGAAGACTGGTGCTGCCCGACTGTTGACCAAAGCAAAGCCAATCACAGAAAGACTCCATCCCAGGGTTGTGGCCGACAAACATTACACACTCGAGTTCAGGAGACAGGGAGTGGGTCAGTTGGAGAAAAACCGGCAATTCTGCCAAATAAAGAGGGGGGTATTCTACCAGTTCCGGAGGATTTGAAATTTCCCGGATCACCCCTCTTGACGTTTCAAGAGCCCTTACGGCAGGGGAACTGAAAACCTTTTCCACGGAAGGTTCCATAGCCTCCAGCACCTTACCCATCACAGGGAGAACTTTCTCCCCTCGAGGAGCAAGTGGACGTTCGAAATCAGAATTTTCGGGATGGTCCCAGGATGACTTAGCGTGTCTGAGGAGCAACAGATTTTTCATGGCCCCTCAGGAAACAAGTGAATTCTATTGGTCGGTGGATTCTCCAGAATCAATCGGAGGAGCCGCTTTCTGCTCCAGTTCATCGGATTTTTCTTCAACAGGAATCTGAACGGACTGCGGTTCTGCCTGCTGGTTTGTGGAGGTGCTGGGAAGGGAAGGGACCGTTTCAATTTCACGCACCACAGAATCCCTGGCCGCTTGGGAGGAGAGGTAGGCCAGGCTCAATGATGTGACCATGAAGATGACTGCAACAACTGCTGTCATCTTGCCGACTCCTGTCATTTTCCCACGAACCGAATTCGCCTGTCCCACGCTTCCGAAGGCCGCACCCAACTCCGCCCCTCTGCCCGCCTGAAGCAAGACAAAGAAAATGATTAGGATACAAGCAATGATATGAATGATCAGCAGTAGTGTAAACATCGGTGGTTCAAGTCTTATACATTCGAGGCAGCAATGATGCCTGGGAATTGATCAGTTTTCAAACTCGCACCCCCCACCAGAGCTCCATCGATCTCAGATTGTTCCAACAATTCCGCGGCATTGGCAGCATTGACGCTGCCTCCGTATAGGATGCGTATTTCTGAGGCGACCTGTTCGGTGGCCAATTCCGCCAGTTCACGACGGATGGTGAGGTGCATTGAATTCGCCTGTTGCGAGGTTGCAGTCTTTCCAGTTCCAATCGCCCAAACAGGCTCATAGGCGATGGTGCAGCGTAACTGATCATCAGCAGCCAACCCTGAAAGTCCGTTTTTCAGTTGCTCCACAACCACACTTTCATGCTTTCCGGCTTCACGTTCTTCAAGAGATTCACCTACACAAACAATTGGCTGAATTCCGTGCTGAAGCAACGTACCTACTTTCTGGCGAACGAGCGCATCTGTTTCTGCAAATTGGGCTCGGCGTTCAGAATGCCCAACGATACACCACTTCACCTCCATCTCGTTCAACATGGCTGCAGAGGTTTCACCCGTGTATGCTCCCGAAATCTGAGGATGAACATTTTGAGCTCCCAAGGAAACTGATGTTTCACGAAAACACTCACCCATACTTTGAAGAAGAGAAAAGGGCGGACAGATCACAACTTCCACTGAACTCTCTTCAACACCGGGTTGCATCGCCTGCAGCAAATCTGCAGCCAGTCCGATGCTACCGTTCATTTTCCAGTTTCCAGCTATCAAAGGTTTGCGCATCTTCCCCATAAATGGATGACGTTAACGAAAAAGCATAACCTGTTTTTATATCAAACTATCTTTTATGATACAAGTTTTTCCAGATTGTTGGAATCCCTTGATGGAGATTGTCTTTAATGGAAATTTCGGTACATCTATGCAATCCTTTGCTTTTTACACAGTAATTAAAGCAATGAATCAAGAAATCAAAGAGCGTTTTCTTCAGTTGAGGGAAAATATCGACGAGGTTGACGAAGAACTTTTGAAGGTACTCAACCGTCGTGCAGAGTTGGTAATTGAAGTGGGACAGATCAAACAAAAAGAAAATATCCAAGTTCTTGACCCAGACAGGGAATCACAGTTGATGGCGCGTCTGTCCACTCTCAATGATGGACCCATAGAGGATGAGATGCTCAAGGATATATTTCAATCCATCATCGACATTCTGAAAAGACTGCAAGTCTGAAAAAATTATGCCGATGAAAACATATTTGCGACTTAGAGGATTTCCAACAATTCCACTTCGAAAATCAGTGTCGAGTTCGGTGGGATAACATTTCCTACGGCACGAGCTCCATACCCCAGTTCTGGAGGAATGGTCAGTTCCCATTTGTCTCCAGGCTTCATAAGCATCAATGCTTCTGTCCAACCTCGGATTACACCATTGACTGGAAAAGTCGCTGGCTGTCCACGCTTGTAGGAACTATCGAATTCCGTACCGTCCTCAAGCCTGCCACGATAGTGCACCCGTACCTGACTTTGTTCGACAGGAGAGCTTCCTTCCCCTATTTGCAGGATAAGGTATTTCAGCCCGCTTGAGGTTTCAACGGTTTTTCCAACCAAAGAATCTGTCTCAGCCTGGACCTTTACTTCTTCAGATTCGGATTCAGACTCGGATGTATCTTTCCCAGAGGATTTGTTCATGGAAGTGTTCGTATCTGTTTGTGGCGGATCTTTCTGCATCATTGAGTATGTTCCAACTGCTGCAATAATGACTGCAACTGCAAGGATCGTAAGAATTGGCTTTTTATTTTTTGACATGTTCGCCCATTGAAATTTGATTGAGACACATCTTCTATTAACTGAATGATCACCTACAAATCAAATCCTATAAACTCCTTGGTAAATTATCGGATACCCCAGAATGAAACACTGGAGATAGTATGAAATTTCATCTCTTTCGGTTAATGAATCTATCTCAATTTGGAGGGACCATGCAAAAACTTGTTTCATTCTGGACCATTTCATTGTGCATGTTGTTATTCGGAAGTGCCGTGCATGCCTTCACCCCACTGGTGGAGGCCGAGTGGGTCAAAGGCCAAATAGATAAGAAGGGAATCGTCATGCTCGATTTGAGAACCCTTTCTAGCTATCAAAAGGGGCATGTACCTGGTTCGATTTTCACCAATTACAGCAAAGATGGATGGCGTACAAAAAACTCCGAAGGGACTGTAGGGATGCTTCCCCCTGTAGAGCAGATCAGCAGTCTCATCGGCGGCCTTGGGATCGATAATGAAGACCATGTGGTGCTGATCCCCTTTGGCACCAGTTCAAGCAAAATGGGAACAGCAACACGCGTTTACTGGACTTTCAAGGTGCTTGGGCATGATAAAGTATCGATTCTGAATGGCGGTATGGCTGCCTACAAAAAAGCAAAAAAACCGAAATATCCCCTGGAAACCGAATCCCGTTCTCCACAGCAAAAAACCTTCAATGCCCGATTGAAGAAAGAATGGGTGCTCAGTAAAGACGAGGTCAAGCAGGCTTTCGACAACGGACAGTTGTTCGTGGATAGCAGAACCGATGATCAGTATGTGGGGTTGAACAGACATCCTAAGGCTAAAGCAACCGGGACGATTCCAGGTTCCCGGAATGTTCCCCAGGACTGGCTGACCATCGACGGCAAAGGGACATTCCGAAATATACCAGCACTCCAGCAGATCATGAAAAGCCAGGGGGTGCCCGATCAGGGGTCCGTGATCGCATTCTGTAACACAGGCCACTGGTCAACCCTGGATTGGTTTGTCATGAGCGAACTTCTGGGAAACAAGGATGCCAGAATGTACGACGGTTCCATGCTGGAGTGGACGGCAGCCGGGATGCCCATGGAGGTCAAAATCAAACAGTAAGCCGGACACCCCCAGACGATGCTTCCGGTCGGTGGGTCATGCAGCGTTGGCGGAGGCCTGCTTTCGAGAGGGAAGTTCCTTCATTTGCAGCCCCACCCGCTCCATGAACCCTGAAAGGGATTGCTTTACGAATTCGACATCGCCTTTGTCCTTGAAAACAATCCCCAGGGTCGCCTCGATCATCTCCTGATCGAGGTGATCCTGATGCAGGGCGACTAGCGCACGAGCCCAGTCCAAAGTTTCAGCCACACCGGGGACCTTTTCGAGTTTCTCCTCTCGGATCATTTCCATGAAAAGGCAGATCTGCTGCCCGAGGCTTTCGTCTATCCCCGGGACTTTGGACCGGACGATGGCCAGTTCCTTGTCGAATTCCGGATAATCAAGCCAGAGGTAGAAGCAGCGACGCCGTACCGCGTCGGAAAGTTCACGGGTACGGTTGCTGGTAAGAATCACATAAGGCGGGTCTGAAGCACGGATGGTTCCGATTTCAGGAATGGTAATCTGCCATTCGGACAGGATTTCGAGCAGGAAACTCTCGAATTCCTCATCCGATCGATCGAGTTCATCGATCAGCAGTACTGGAGGTTGAGGATGCATCAATGCCTGCAGCAAAGGGCGTTTGAGTAGGAAGGTCTCGCTGAAAATGGAGTTTTCTTTTTCCTCCAGGGTCTTTTCACTTTTTTCATCAAGCTTGATGTGAAGCAGTTGACGCTGGTAATTCCACTCGTAAAGCGCCATGTTTGCATCAAGTCCTTCATAACATTGAAGTCGGATCAGGTCTGTGTTCAACGCTTTCGCCATGACTTTGGCAATTTCTGTTTTTCCTACCCCGGCAGGCCCCTCAATCAGTAGAGGTTTATGGAGGGTTTTTGCCAGATAGACAGACATCAAAATGCTGGGATCAGCAACATAATCCTGTTCTTCCAGCATCTTTTGTATTTTTTCGGTTTCTTTTTGAAACATGAAGGTCATTCAGGAAGATGTTGGGGGTTCAGTTTTAGGTTGATGGTATTTCTCTGCACATTCATCGAAGGCATACCAGGCCAGGGCAATACATTTAAGGCGGCTTTTGTGGGACTTGAGGTTCATCAGAGGGAGCAGGTTCTCCAACTCCCCGTTATCTTCGGAATCTTGATCAAGAAGACCGTTTTGAAAAACTTTGGATAATGCCGAAGCATGTCCCATCGATTTTCCCCGGACTTCCTCACTCATCATGGAAGCCGATGCCTGACATACCGAACATCCACGGACCGTCGTTCGGCAATCTTCAATCAAATCCTTTTTAAGTCGGAGTTGCAAAAGCAATTCGTCACCACAAAGAGGATTATAAGCCGCTGCCTCAAAATCAGGATTTTCTATCGTTCCCCGATTACGTGGATGCCGTGCATGATCAAGGATCACACCCTTATAGATAGCTTCGTTGGACATGGTTTACTGAAGCAAATTTCTTACATTCTGAAGGGATGATACAAGTCTCAGGATCTCTTCTTCCGTGTTATACACCCCCACACTCATCCTGACCGTGGATTGCTGTCCAAGCCTGGAGTGGAGCACCTGGGTACAATGATGTCCAGCTCTCACTGCAATACCGCTTTCATTGAGAACCTGGGCCACATCATGCGGGTGAACTCCAAGCAGATTGAATGCTATGACCCCAGCACGTGACTCCCCATTGAGGGGTCCATAAATTTCCACATCCCTCTCTTTGTCCAATCGGTCCAGTGCGATCCTAGTGAGTTCTGCTTCATGGTTTTTTATTGAATCAAAACCCAGGTCATCGATGAAGTCGATTGCAGCCTTCAACCCTGCAGCCTGGGCAACGGGTGGAGTACCTGCTTCAAATTTGGAGGAACCATGTGCCCAACTGGAATCAAACCGATCGACTTTAGCAATCATCCCTCCACCTGTTTGCCAGGGCTCCATTTCCTGCAAACGATTCTTTTCCACCCAGAGCACCCCTATCCCGGTTGGACCGTATAGTTTGTGACCCGAGAATGCCAGGAAGTCACAATCCCATTCCTGAACATCGATTGACATTCTAGCTATCGCCTGAGCCGCGTCAACAAACACGGCAGCACCTTGAGAATGCGCCCTTTCCACAATTTCTGGAATCGGGTTGATCGTACCAAGAACATTAGAAATTGCGGTTAGAGACAAAAGCTTCACTTTGCGGCTGAGATGTTGATCAAGCGCTTTCAGGTCGAGTCGTCCCTCCGAGTCTATGGACCAGTAATCAAGCTCCAGCCCATTCATCTTGCTGAGTTGTTGCCAGGGAACCAGGTTGGAATGATGCTCCATCTCCGTGACCAGGATCCTGTCTCCAGGATTCAGCTGATGTAAAGCCCAGGATTGAGCGGCCAGGTTCACGGCTGCGGTGGTACCACTGGTAAAAATCACTTCATCAGGAGATTCTGCATTCAACAACTTGGCAGTCGAAATTCGCGCATCTTCATAACACTCAGTTGCTTCTTCAGCCAAGGTGTATACCCCACGGCTCACATTGCTGTTTGATTGATGGTAAAAATCCACCATCGCCTGGACAACCGAGTCTGGTTTCTGGGTGGTTGAAGCATTATCCAGATAGGCCAAAGGATGACCTTGGATCCTACGGTTCAGGATCGGGAAACAGTTGCGGACTTGAAGAAGCTTTTTCAAATCGTCGGGCGAGGCATCTGATGGATCGGACAAGGGTTTCTCCAATACCTCCGTTTCTTCAGACAGCATCAACATTCACCTGCTTGACATCCATCATCGTGCTTCCACTTCCTCCCCTGCGGATGGAAACCATTTCAGCAACAATGCTGAGAGCGATTTCCTCAGGCGTGGTGCCACCAAAATCCAACCCCGCTGGTGAGTGTACACGCTTAAGATCAGACTTTGGGACTCCCTCATCGAGAAGATATTGAAAAACAAGCTTGGAGCGTTTGGTGCTGGCCACCAATCCGATATAGGGCCCTTGCCCCTCCAGGGCTTTTTTGATGGAATGCTGATCTCCTTTATGCTGAGTTACGACCACCACGTAGGTATTCGGTCCCACTTCAAGTTGTTTGAAATCCGGATCACTGGTGATCAGACGATCGGCATTGGGAAATCGTTCCCGGACGGCAGTAGGGTCATTGATCGTCACCATAAAATGCATCAGATGGGCAAGTTCCGCCAGTACTTCCGCAATCCTTCCATGTCCTACGAGATGGAGTTCCGGATGAGGAAGATAGGGCTCCACATAAACATCAATCGTCCCACCGCATGGCATCCCGACTCCGAGGACTTCATCATCGAGGTCCAGGGGAACAATTCGGGTCTGACCGTCTTTAAGGGAATCCATAGCAGCATCTCTGACCGCTTCTTCCGCACAACCTCCGCCAACCCACCCGTAGAGTGTTTTTCCATGTGAATCAATGATCGATTTGGCTCCCGGTTTGGCAGAGACGGATCCTGTGATTCGAATCACGGTGGCTACCACAAAGGGAACTTCCTTGGCGTTCAGCTGATTAAGTTTTTCAAAAAATTCTGTGGACATGAACCCTATTCTGGTTTCAGTAAATTATACTCTTGGGGTGTGTCAACGTCCTCAAACATATTTGCATCGTCAACGGCAACTTCTATCATCGAGTCCCTGTGGGATTCAATCAAAGCTTTTCCTCCTTCTCCCTGATGATCAAGCAATCTTTGTTTAAAGGTTTTGGAAAAAATCACGGGATTCCTTCGAATCCCATCACAGACCGGGAGTACGATCAAATCCTTTTCAGAACCATAATGTTTTCGAAACTGCTCGATCAGTCGGTTCACCAGACTCAGGGAAAGTTTGGGCTGGTCTCCCAAAAAGATCATCCAGCCTTCCGATTCCGGTGAGATTTCCATGATCCCAGCCTGAATTGAAGACAACATCCCCTTTTCGAATATCGGATTATCAACAAACTTTACATCCAGAGATTGAAGAGCATTTTTGACTTTGAGGGATTGATGACCAAGGACCACGAGCACCTCGTCCGCATGACTTTGAGTACAGACCTCAACCAAATGCCTGATGATGGTTGCATGGTTCCATGGAAGCAGGAGTTTGTTCACTTCTCCCATCCTGCAGGAACTTCCAGCCGCAAGAACAATGATTGAAATCTTCGGCAATGGCTTCAGACTGATCCTTTACCCTTTGAAAAGTCCCTTGACCGCAGTCCAGGCGAGAGAACCACCATCCAGGGCTTGTGGAACATTGTCTGTCACTTCTTGAGAAACTTCATCTCCCTCGTCCAGAAGCGCAGTGAAATTGGTTGCCCATTGGCCGAACATTTTGTTATTTACTGCAACAATCATCCTCGAACCAAACTGGGCCAGTTTACCTGTGATGGAAAGGGTCATGCTACTCTTCATCAAGGTACCACCACTTTCAATTTCCGAAAGAAGGATATTCATGCTCATGCTGGCACCGCCTTTTCCACCAGTGTCTAAACCTTTACCCTCCATAGTGAGTTCATAATTCGCTTCTTCAAGTTGGGTGAAACTTGCTTCTCCATTGAATTTAGCAGTGACCGGTCCGATTTTAATTCCTATTTTCCCTTTGAAATTGCGTTCATCAATTAGTTCAGTCAATTCCGCTCCGGGAACTGAAACTACCATCTTTGCGGGATCAGTCATCACCGACCATACTGTCTGTGGATCCTGCTTCAGTTGAAGTTCTTTATCTGCTTTGACTTCCATAAGTTTATTTAATGAGGTTGTTGATTGAAATATTTAACCGCTGGAACCGAGCATATGCAAGAATGGAAATAAAAGTATGAAATGGTCCATTTCCATGAATCTGGAAACTTAACCTGCGACCAGAAATGTTTGCGGGGCTTTTTCAAACTTGGTTTTACAGCCACTACAGCAAAAGTAGTGGTTTTGACTTTCCAGAACACTGACATAACGGGCATTTTCAACACGAACTTCCATCCCACAAACCGGATCGACAGCTTTTTGCACATCGACTGGATTCTCGACTGATTTAGTGGGTTCTGCTCTCAGAGTTTGGACAATTTCCGCAAGGATGCTCAAGGCAATTTCTGAAGGAGTTCGAGCGTTGATATTGATTCCAGCAGGGTTATGAAGTTGTGATAATTTGCCGGAACAAACTCCTTCTTCAGCCAATTCATTTTTAAGCGCCTCCATTTTCTTCAGACTGCCGACAAATGCACGATAGGAGACGGATCTGCTGAATGCGGCTCGAAGAGCATCCAAATCTCCTTCACCTTGTGTACACACAACAAGGAAGGTTGGATCTTCAAGGTTGAAGGATTTCAGATCAAAACCTCTCGAGACCCTTTTGCCCTCTTCATTGGTTTCAGCAAAGCGGGTTTCGGTGAGCCAAAGGGTCTCATAATCCAAATTGGCTGAAAGCTTCAGCAGATTCTGTCCTACTGGCGAATCCCCAAAGACCACGACCAGGGGTTTTGGAAAAACTGGTTCAATATAAACACTCAAGGAACCTCCACTATGACAGGTCATTTGAAAATGTTTGACTTCTACACCCTCGGCCGATTTCGTCTGCGGATCGATGCTGATCAACCTTGAATGCCCGGAATTCATCAAAGCAAGTGCCTCTTCAATGACAATCGGGTGGGTGCATCCTCCTCCGATCCAACCATGGATACTCCCATCAGCACGAATGATGGCCTTGTCTCCGGTTTTACCCGAAATAGGTGTTCCATGCTGAACAACCATTGCAGTAGCAAAGGTTTCTCGGGCGTTTTTAAGCTTTAGATACTCAAGAAAAAATTCCTCAAGCATTTTAGATTTTCATGAATGGATGGGCCCAGGAAATCATACAGATCCCGGAGCCATTTTCTGCTCCGGGAAATTGGTATCAGGCGGCAGCCCCTTTTTCCTTAAGGACCTGCCAGACTTTAAAGGGTGTGATGGGAATATCCATATTCACCACACCAAGATGGGAAAGAGCATCGACGACAGCATTTGCAATTGCTGGAGGTGCACCCACAGTAGGAGATTCAGCAACTCCTTTTGCCCCTAAAGGATGGTGAGGGCAGGGAGTAACGGTTTGGTCTGTTTCCCACTTTGGTGTTTCAACCGCCGTTGGAAGCAGGTAATCCATAAAATTTCCATTCAGGATGTTGCCTTGTTCATCATAAATCAGTTCTTCATACATTGCCGGAGCAAGTCCCTGAGTTAACCCTCCATGAATTTGACCTTCAAGGATCATGGGATTGATGATATTGCCACAATCATCAATGGCCACGAAGCGACGAACATTTATGACACCCGTTTTTCTGTCGATGTCAACAACGCAGATATAGGAACCAAAAGGAAAGGTCATGTTCGGAGGATCATAATAATGAGTCGCTTCCAATCCAGCTTCCATTCCTTCAGGATGATTGGTGTATGCAGCAAAGGCGATATCCTGAATCGTTTTCGACTGTTCAGGAGAACCCTTCACATAGAATTTACCAACTTCCCATTCCAGGTCTTCCTCACTGACTTCCAAAAGATGTGCCGCAATCTTACGGGCTTTATCACGCACTTTATACGCTGCTTTGGCCGCCGCGGCTCCGGCAGTGGGAGTACTACGACTGGCATAAGTCCCAAGTCCGTAGGGCGCGGTATCGGTGTCCCCCTCCTCGACCTGGATATGTGCTGCAGGAATGCCCAATTCTTCGGCAAGGATTTGGGCATAAGTCGTCTCATGACCCTGCCCCTGGGATTTAGTTCCAAATCGTGCAATGGCCTTTCCAGTAGGATGAATGCGCACCTCACAACTATCGAACATTTTGATCCCCAAAATGTCGAAGTCTTTCGAAGGACCTGCACCAACGATCTCGGTGAAGGAAGAAATACCGATGCCCATCAATTCTCCACGGGCACGTTTTTCGACCTGTTCTCTTCGTAAATCATCATAACCAATCTTTTCCATCGCCAGTTTCAAGGCTCTCGGATAATCACCACTGTCATATTCCCAACCGAGGGCAGACTGGTATGGGAATTCATCAGGCTGAATAAAATTCTGCATCCGAAGTTCCGCAGGATCACGCCCAAGTTTCTGTGCGAGCACATCAACAATCCGTTCAATCGCATGAACTGCTTCTGTAACTCTAAAGGAACAGCGGTATGCGACTCCGCCAGGAGGCTTGTTCGTGTAATAGGCATCCATTTCAGTAAAGGCCGTTTTGATGTCATACGAACCCGTACAAATGGAAAACATACCTGCAGGATATTTCGATGGATTCGCTGCAGCATCTGTATATCCATAGTCCGCAATGGTTTTGATCCTCAGTGCTTCCATTTTTCCACTGTTGTTGGCAGCAAGTTCGACACCCATGTGATAATCCCTGGCAAATGAATCGGCCTGCAGGTTTTCTGAACGATCCTCGACCCATTTGACCGGTTTTCCAATCACCACCGAAGCAGCAATAGCAATCACATAACCCGGGTACACCGGAACTTTTCCACCAAATCCACCTCCAATGTCAGGAGCAATGATACGGATTTTCTCTTCAGACAGTCCCACATGTCCTGCAACAAGGGCAACAACTGTTCGGATGGCATGTGGAGCCTGAGTTGTCATCCAAACCGTCAGTTTACCCTCTGCCGGATCAAAGGACGCGACACATCCACAAGTTTCAATTGAGGCCACATGAATCCTGGGAAGATAAATATTTTCTTTAACAACCACATCGGCATTCTGAAACACCTTTTCTGTGGCTTCCCTTTCACCGGTTTCCCAATGCCATATAAGGTTGTCGGTTTTACCTTCCTTATCCGGACGCAAGACCGGTGCATCGGGTTCCATGGCCTTGAAAGGGTCCACAACGGCCTGCATCGGCTCATACTCGACCTCAACAGCTTCTACTGCATCAGCAGCAATATAACGGTCATCGGCAATCACAGCGGCAACCTCCTGGGACTGATACATCACGGTATCCGTTGGAAGAACCATCTGAGTGTCCGACATCAACGTCGGCATCCAATGCAGGTTGTATTGTTTGAGCACATCACCGGTGATCACCGCATGAACTCCTGGAATGGCCATGGCGGCATCGGTGTTGATGCTTTTGATTTTCGCATAGGCATAAGGACTTCGTACAATATCCATATGGAGCATTCCCGGAAGTACGACATCATCCGTATATTTCCCTTGCCCCCTGATAAAGCGGGCATCTTCTTTTCTTTTTACACGGTGTCCTATCCCACCGACTTCCGGACTGGTTTTAGGTCCGTTCATGCGACCTCCTTCTGCATTTTTTCTGCTGCGTTCTGTATGGCTTTGACGATATTGACATAACCGGTGCAACGACAAAGATTTCCTGAAATTCCCCAGCGGATTTCTTCCTCACTTGGGTTAGGATTTTTTTCAAGGAATTCTGTGGCTCGCATAATCATTCCTGGGGTGCAGAAACCGCACTGAAGGCCATGTTCCTCATGAAAGCTCTCCTGAAGCGGATGCAGGGCTCCTCCACTTTCCATACCTTCAATGGTCTTCACTGATCGCCCATTCGCCTGAACCGTGTAAACGGTGCATGATTTCACTGAGCGACCGTCCATCAAAACGGTGCAGGCCCCGCAGCTTGATGTGTCACAGCCAATATGGGTGCCGGTCATCTGAAGTTCTTCCCGAAGAAAATGGACCAGCAGCATCCGTGAATCAACCTCCTTCGTAACAGTCGTTCCGTTGATATCTATGGTGACGGTATGTTTGGACATGATCAGCGGCTCCCTTCTGCACGTTGGAGTGAAAGTTTAATGGCTCTTTGGGTCAGTTCGTTGACCAATGCCCGTTTGTATTCTGCACTGCCTCTCAGGTCTTCCATCGGCTCAGAATCAGCAGCCGAGAGACGTCCTGCTTCAGCAATCATGTTTTCGTCAGGATTTTTACCCTGCAGCAATTGTTCTGCACTCGATGCCCTAATCGGAGTGGAGCCAACGTTGGTAAGCCCAATGCCTATATTCTGGATGGAACCGCCTGAATCGATATTCAACTGACAGGCAACAGCAGCTGCAGCATAATCACCAACCTTTCTTTCTATTTTCAGATAGGCTCCGCCACTGCCAGAGGGAGGTGAGGGAATTCTGATTTCTGTCAGTATTTCCTCGGGTTCCAAGGCGGTAGTGAAGAAATCTGGGAAAAAATCATCGATCCCGATCTCCCGGCTGCCATTGGGACCTTCTACAACAACGTTCGCACCAAGCGCCAGCATTGTAGCTGGATGATCATTGGCAGGATCTCCATGTGCCAGATTACCTCCAACCGTTGCCACATTTCTTACGGATGGATCCGCAATCATTTTTGCTGTGTCCAGCAATAGAGGATATTTTTCCCGCACAATCTGAGACTCTTCCAGAGATGCTTCCCGGGTCATCGCTCCAATTCGAAGTTGTCCTGATTCTTCAAGAATGTAATCCAACCCTTGGATTCCACTTATATCAATCAAATACCCCGGTTCGGATAAACGCAGTCTCATTGCCGGTATCAGACTATGGCCTCCTGCCAGAATTTTTGCTTCCTCTCCATGCTTTTGCAGCATCGCTATCGCATCTGAAATTTTCGATGGAGTCAAATATTCAAAAGAAGGTGGGATCATGGGCTCTCCTCAGCTTGGATGGATATTGTTGAATCAATATCTTCAAAAAGTAGATTCTTGAAACTAGATATCAAGATGTACAGAAAACCAAATATCTTTTTATCTAAATTCACCTGCAAGCTTTAATGAAAAATTCTAAAGCTCTGAAAAAAAAATTGATTTTTTTTATAATCTACTTGGTACCGAAAATACGGTCCCCAGCATCACCAAGTCCTGGCATGATGTAGGCGTGATCGTTGAGTTTTTCGTCGAGAGCAGCGGTATAGATTTTCACATCGGGATGGATTTTAGTAAAATATTCAACCCCTTCTGGTGCGGCCAGGAGGCAGACGAAGCGGATGTTGGCCGCTCCGTTCTCTTTGATGCGGGTTACCGCGGCAGCTGAGGAGTGTCCTGTCGCCAGCATCGGATCAAGGGCTATCACCAAACGCTGGTCAATCAATTCAGGAAGTTTGAGATAATACTCTACTGCGACAAGGGTTTCGGGATCGCGGTAAAGCCCAATATGCCCAACCTTTGCAGAAGGGACCAGATCAAGGAATCCGTCCAGAAGGCCGTTTCCTGCCCGAAGGATGGAAACCAGGCAAAGCTTCTTGCCTTCCAGAAACGGTGCATTCATTTTCATCAAAGGAGTTTCAATTTCCTTGGTGATGAGTGGCAGGTCCTTGGTCACTTCATAGGCCAACAGGGTACCGGTTTCCCGAATGAGAATCCTGAAACTTCTCGTCGAAGCCTCTTTATCACGCATCAGAGAGAGCTTATGCTGTACGAGGGGATGGTTGATGATCGTCAGGTTCTCGTGCATGTTTCCTTTATGCGCTTAAGTTGATGAAGAAGAAAATGAACCTTTTCCCTGCCTGCCAGGATACAGACTAAGAGAATAATTTGTTAAAACGATACAATTCCGATAAAATAAAGCAATGTTGCTTAAGGCAGCACCATTCAAATCACAAACTTTGCTTTTTAGCTTCTTGACGTACTTCTGATTCCAATCTTCCAAGCGGATAATCTTCAAGATCCACGAATTTCATCAAATCAGCCAGAGTGGGGTGGACTTCCTTGACCCTTAAATACATCTGCTGGGCGATTCTGCGATAACCAGTGTGCCCCTGGGGTACGCTTCTTAATTCCGTGAGCCAGCTGAGGGACCTCAAATTGATTTTCACGAACCAGCGGATACGGTACCCCATGGGCACAACATATTGTGCTTCATGGGGAAAATCTTTCAGAAGGTTCTCATAGACTTCTGCGGCCTGGAGCATAGCATCGTCAAAAATGCTTCCTAATCCAGCTTCCTCGATTTCTTCTGGTTTTTCATAGCCGTAACTTGTGGAAAGCAATTGCCTCTCCTGAGTCAGCATCCGATGACGTTGGAGATCCCTGTAAATTCCATAATCTCCAACGAGATCAAAAGTGTAGAAAGGCATTTCGAGGCCACGACCGGGTTTGTCCCTCCGATTCAGCCTCAATTTGGAATATTCCTGAATCAATTGTTTTTTTTGATCCTCGGGAAGTGCAGCCAGCTTCTGCAGCAGTTCCTGGAGGGAAGCATGACTGAACGGAAAAAGCAGGGCTGCCAGCAGGCGGTTTTCCGCGTTTGTATCGAATTCGACAAGACGGACTTCCATGTCCTGTGGAGGAACCGATTCGATGGAAAACTTTTCCGAATAAAAGTCATTCAGGAGCCCCTTTTGGAAGTTTGTATAATCCTCATAGTCCTGAAATCTGGGATGATTACGGTCAGCACGGCGGATGAAAGAGGGGATCACTTTGGAAAGTTCATCAAACGATGACTGACCTAGGTCACGGTTCTCCTGAAGGGGGTCCAGTCGAAGTTTTCGGATCAGCGTCTCAAAAAAACGCCCGTTTCCAAAAATGCCCATGTTGGTCTGCGTCGCGGCTGGGAGCAGTCCTCGTATCAGGTCATAGCCCCTCGCTTTAACGGAACGTTCATAAGCTGCTTCGCTGGTTCCATCTTCACGAGGCAAGAGCTTTCTCACATGGGCCCAAATCGGGTCACAAAGTTTGACATAACTGTCAAAAAGGTGGTCACAGGCTCGGGTGTAGTGCTTTGCATAACCCGAATCCATCAGTTTTGGATCCCGATAATATCGGTAACGACCATCGTGCTTCTCGCTGAAACTCACATAGCGTGTTGATTTTTCAAGCGGCGAACCTCCAATCCGGGCATCTTCCAAAACCTTGGTGGCAAGCATTGAAATATTTTCCAGCGCAAGATGAGCTCCTCCCAGTTCTCCAATTGAATCGTCTCCGTAGCCATCGAGGATACGATCGTAAAATTTTCTTGCACGCTCGATGGCTAATTCTGAACTTTCCCGGCTGGTGGTCTTCCCTGAATTTCCCTGAATTTCCCTGAATTCTGAATCCTCAGAAAGGACAAACTCCTTGAGCAACAGGTTTCGCAAACCCAAAGTGGATCTTGAATAACGCGAAAAGAGTGCTCCCTTGATAACTTCAGGAAGGTTCGTCAGAACGAAGACCGAGCGGTCGGTATTCGTGACGTAGGGTTCGAGTAGAGCTTTCTGCTCTGAGGTGAAGGATTCTGATTGGCTCATAAAGGATTCCCCCGGCTGAGCTCAATTGAAAATAGGAAGGAGGCCCCTAGAGGAACCTTCAACCACCAACTCGCTCAAGCTGCCGGGATTCCTTGAGAGTTGGGCAATGCAGTTTCGGAACTGTCCGGTCGGGGAAGATCCTCATCTCCATATTTGGGCGACTCATGCTGTTTGGGATCATATTCGTCACGTAAAAGATCCCGTGTAAAATCAAAAGTTTTTCTGGACGAATAAGCCATGGCGACCACTCCGGTGTCCATCCTTATCGCTCCCTTGGGGCATGCTTCGACACAAAGACCACAAAAAACACAGCGAAGCTCATCAATGTCGAAACGAAACGGGTATTTTTCTATGGAAAGGTCTGGATGCTCTCCTGCCTCGATGTGTATGCACTTGGAAGGACAGACGGTCTCGCACATATAACAGGCAACACATTTCAGAAAACCATCATTCTTCCGTGTAAGACGATGACGTCCGCGCCACCGCATTGAAATCGGTCTCTTCTCTTCGGGATAATTGATCGTCACCACATCCTTCGAACCCAAAAGGTTACGGAAGAAATGTTTGACCGTCAGTCTAAGACCACCGAATGTGGCCGGGATGTAGAATGCTTCTTTAACCCCGTCGACCCGTTTGACCTGTTTGACTTTCAGTTCCATGGCAAATGATTTTGAAGTGTTTACATGAAGGCCAGGATCACTACTGCTGTCAAAGCCGTATTTGCCAGCGAAAGCGGAAGCAATTTCTTCCAGCCAAGAGCCATGGTCTGGTCGAATCGGAATTTTGGCAGGGTCCAACGGAGTTGAATCTGCATCCAGCAGAAGAAAATGGTAACGATACTGAATTTCATCACCTGGAGAAGAGTCACCAACCACTGAGGAGCACTTTCCCAGAGATGGAGCCAAGGTACATGGTAACCACCGAAAAATAGCGTGGTTGTCAACACCGCCACAGCTGCCACTGCAATGTATTCCGACAGCATGAACGCACTCCACCGCATTCCTGAATATTCAAGGAAGTATCCTGCGACGATTTCTGATTCGCCTTCCGGAGCATCAAAGGGAGCCCGCTTGGTTTCTGCAATCAAGGCTGTGAAGAACAGAATAAAACCCAGAGGTTGTGTGAATACCCCCCACATAGGTATCAGGTTGCCGAACCAATATTCATTCTGTCCATCGACAATTTCACTCACACGAGTTGAACCGTAAACCATAAAAATGCCCATCAAGGCAAGTCCCATAAAGACCTCGTAAGAGATCATCTGTGCTGAAGCCCGCGTTCCGCCAAGAAGTGCAAATTTACTGTTGGAACTGGTTCCAGCAAGCACAGCTCCATATACACTGAGGGAAGTGATGGCAAAGATGAAAAGCAGTCCAGGTTCAATGTCCGTTACCTGAAAAGTAAACTCTCCTATCGGCCCTGCAATTGGGATGATGGCAAAAGTCGCTACTCCTGCAATCATTCCAAAGAAAGGTGCAATCAAGTACAAAAAACCGTTTGCACCCTTAGGAATCGTGTCTTCCTTGAAAATCGATTTCAGACCGTCAGCTGCAAGATGAAGCAGACCATGACCGGTATAATTACCAATGTTGGCTCGATTTGGCCCCACCCTGTCCTGGATCATTGCACTCCATTTACGTTCCATCAAGGTAAGCACGGTACCTAGAGGCATCGCAAACAGGAGGATGATGAATACAATTTTCAGGATCGACTGAACCAGTGGGATGGACAGGATTTCAATGATGATTTCCATTTGTTTTCTTAATTATCGATCCAGTTCTCCACCAATCATATTGACGGATCCAAAAATCGGGACGATATCTGCCACATAATGCCCTACTGTCATTGCAGGCATGGCTTCAACATAATTGAAGCATGCAGGCCTCATACGAACACGAACTGGATCTCCGCTACCGTCAGAAACAACGTAAAAACCAATCTCACCATTTCCCCCTTCGGTCGGCAAGTAAGCTTCTCCTTCAGGAGGCTGATGCCCTTCCATCACCAGTTTGAAGTGATCAATCAGTCCCTCGATGTTTCCATAGACTTCTTTTTTATCAGGAAAATGCATCAAGCGTTCATCGGTCATGATCGGCCCTGCCGGCATCATATCGGCTGCCTGCTCGATGATCGAAATGCTCTGTCGTATTTCTTCCATTCTGACCAGGTATCGGTCAAAGCAATCGCCTGTGGAGCCAATAGGAATTTCAAAGTCGATTTCGTCATAAACTGAGTAAGGATCTGCTCGTCTCACATCGTATGGAACCCCACATGCCCTAAGCATCGGCCCGGTAAAACCAAACGAAATCGCATCTTCTTTTGAAAAAGTTCCGACATCCTTGACACGGTCGATGAAGATCTTGTTGCACGTCAGCAATTTGTCGCACTCGACCATAATGTCTTTCACCTTGTCCAGACGTTCTTGGAGAGCATCAAAAAAACCATCAGGAATGTCTGTGGCATTTCCACCGAAACGTGTCCAGTTGGTAGTCATTCTTGCTCCCGTAACCTCTTCCACAAGTTCCCAAAGATATTCACGCGCCTTGATGAACCATAGGAAAAAAGTAAACGCACCGACTTCCATGGCTCCAGCTCCTACACAGGTCAGGTGATCGGTGATACGTGAGATTTCCCCCATGATGACGCGGGTGAACTGAGCTCTTCGAGGTGCTTCGATCCCATAAAGTTTCTCCACTGCCATTGAGTAGCCAATGTTGTTCAGTAAGGGAGAAACATAATTGAGACGGTCAGTGTAGGGTACAACCTGGATCCATTTGGAATTTTCAGATTCCTTTTCAAATCCCCGGTGGAGGTAACCGATTTCGGGTTCCATGCCGACGATCAGTTCCCCATCCAGATAAGTCGTAAAACGGACAATCCCATGCATCGCTGGATGGGAAGGACCGATTTCGATCTTCATGATCGAAGTATCAGAATCTCCTTGGGGTGAAGGAGTGACTAGACTGCTCAGTTGCTGAGTTGCCAGACTCATACGTCTCTCTGGTAGTGATAGCGTTCCTCGATTTCCCTCAATTCCTCAATCGGCTGTTGTCGATCCATTGGATAATCCTTTCTCAGGGGATGTCCTTCAAATTGATCGTACATCAGGATTCTTCGGAGATCGGGGTGATTGCTGAACTGGATGCCATACATGTCGAAGCATTCACGTTCATACCAGTCCACCGCTTTCCAGAGGTGATGGATCGAATCAATGCAACAATCTTTTTCTTCGAGTCTGACTTTGAGCCGTATCCTTTTGCCAAGGCTGAGAGATTTGAAATGATAAACCATTTCAAAACGAGGGGTACGATTCTGTTCCAATAGATCCACTGCCGTCAAATCCACCAGCATTTCAAATTTGCAGCCTTCGTCATCTCTCAAGAACTCACAGATCGAAAGTAGGTCCTCTCTACCAATAACAACGGTTTCGTCACCACGATGATTGTGAGTTTCCAGGATTTTTTTAGGAAAACGTTCCTGCAGCAATGATGTGGTTTCTAACACAGTTTCCGTGGTGGTCATAGATGACTTGAGTAAGGGGATAAACTTACTTCTCTTTCAGAGCCTCTTTTTGCTTGAAACCCTTAGGAGTGTCATAACCCATGTTAGGCCTGACATTCGCCTCATTTTGGTTGTAGGTGAATCCAGGTTTGATGCTACGGTTGGATTTCGGATTCTGAAGGTTTTCTAAAACTTCTTTTTCAGGAATTCGGAAGTAATGGTCCAGTTGTTCTTTTTTACTTTCCTGATGACGGATCGCCTGCGGATTGATCATCTTACTTTTAACCGTAGGACCATCATTTTGGATACGATCCTGAAGTTCCATCAGTCCGTCAAGTACAGCTTCCGGCCTAGGAGGGCATCCGGCAATGTAGATATCAACGGGTATCAGACGATCAATTCCCTGCAAAACAGCATAGTTCTGATAAAAACCACCGGAAGATGCGCATGCACCAAAAGCGATCACCCATTTTGGCTCCGCCATCTGATCGTAGATTGTTTTCAAAACCGGTGTCATTTTATGCGTGATTGTGCCTACCACCCATAGGACATCTGACTGCCTGGGAGAAAATCGAGGGATTTCCGCCCCGAATCGTGAAATATCATAATGTGAGCAAGCAGCAGCCATGTATTCCATTCCGCAACAGGCTGTCACAAACGGGTATTGAAACAGAGAAAATTTTCGGGACCAGTTGACGACATTGTCGAATGTCGTCGTCAGAAATCCGTCATAGTTAGCAGCCATGAGCCTCCTTAAAACTGCCGGTATTTATTCCCATTCAAGTGCCCCCTTTTTCCAGTCATACGCAAGGCCAAGGACGAGGACACCAATGAATATCATGGCTGCCGTGAAACCGAACCAGCCGAGTTCCCTGACTTGAACAGTCCAGGGATAGAGAAATACAATTTCCACGTCAAAAACCAGAAAGACCAGCGCCGTCATATAGAATTTTACATCATAACGGGACCCTACGGTTCCATCACGGATGAAACCCGATTCAAAAGGAGCGTCCTTGACCTTGTTGCGCAGCCTTGGACCAAGATAAAGCCCAACCAATGTGAATGTCCCCGCTAGCAGCATCCCAAGCAGGATCATCAACAAAATTGGTAAATAACCCGATGCAATCGTCATGGAATCAATTCACTTTTTCTAATTATAAAATTTCTTCTAAATTACGAAACAGAATTTCATCAGGCCCCCTGATTGTCAAATTAAATCCCGGCCTTTGAAATCTCTTCTCATCGCCAGGTCAGCGGCTCAATTTTTTGTATACATGACCTGCCCATATAGCTTCCATCAAGGATTATCAAAAGCAAAGATTCGTCAATAAATTCTTGAATCGTTCCATGATTTCAACGAACGATCGTTCCTGGTTTAGCACCCGAGGGAGCCTCGACGATGATCACCGAATCGCCATCATCGGTGGCGAGGATCATGCCTTCCGAAAGTTCACCCCTCAATTTGGCTGGCTTGAGATTGGCCACCACGATCACATTCATCCCGGGAAGGTCTTCAGGGCGGTAAAACGAGGCTACACCAGAGACGATGGAACGTGGTTTGGGTTCCCCCAGATCCACTTGGGAGACCAGCAGTTTGTCGGAGCCCTCAACCTTTCGAGATTCCAAAATCCTGCCGGTGCGGAATTCCAACTGCTCAAAGGATTCGATCCCAACCAAGCCTGATTCGGTTGAGGATTCCACTTTGGTTGGTTCCGCTTTCGTTTGAACCGTGGAATTTTGTTTTGGGGAATCCTTCTCCTTCTGTTGAATTCGAGGAAAGAGGGGCTCCGGACGGGGGAGCGGGGTTCCAGATTGGACCAGCCCCGGATTCAGCTTTTCCAGGGTCAGTGGTCTTTCTCCAAGCCCTAGTTGAATCCGTGCAGATTTCATCTTCTCTGGCATCACCGGCTCCAGGAGGCTGACCAGCCAGACCGAAACATCCAAAGCCGTATATAGGACGGTTCCCAACCGATCTCTTTGATCTTCTTCCTTGGCCAGTTTCCAGGGCTTGTTTTCATCAAGGTATTTGTTAACAGAACTGCTCATCATTGCAATCCGTTCCAGTGCACGATGTGGCTGAAACTGCTGCACCAGTTCTTTCAAATTCTGCGTTTCTTCCTGAAACAGCCGATAAAGTTCCAATTCCAGTTCACCCTGTTCTCCCCGAGGAGGTACCGAGTTTTCAAAATTCCTGCGCGACATGGAAATGGATCGGTTCAGCAGGTTCCCAAAATTGTTGGACAACTCTCCGTGGTAACGTGCGAATACCAAATCTTCAGTAAAATTTGCGTCCTCTCCATAACTCATTTCCCGCAAAAGGAAATAACGCAGTCCGTCCACTCCGATGAGGTCTTTCATTTCCAAAGGATTAACAACATTGCCTAAGGATTTACTCATCTTGCTGCCTTCCACTACCCAGTGTCCATGAACTGCCAGTTTGGTGAAAATGGGAAGTCCAGCAGCCTTGAGCATACAGGGCCAGTAGATGCCGTGGGTCTTGAGGATGTCCTTGCCAATCACATGGTGGCAGTGCTTCCAGTAACGTTGATAACGGGAATCTTCCGGCCAGCCCAATGCGGTAACATAATTCAGCAGCGCATCGAACCAAACGTAAGTGACAAAATCACCGTCAAAGGGCAGGTCGATACCCCATTCAAGGCGGCTTTTCGGTCTCGAAATACACAAATCCTGAAGCGGAACATTGAGAAAACTCAACAGTTCGTTCCTGTATCGTGAGGGCTGAACCATTTCCTGGTTTTCTTCGAGCAGACGGATCAGCCACTCCTGATAAGCGCTCATACGGAAGAAATAATTCTTCTCGTGGTGCACCTGGGGTGGTTTCTGGTGATCAGGGCAGTTTCCTTCTCCAGTCAGTTCATCTTCATCCAGAAAACGCTCACAGCCCACACAGTAAAGCCCCTCATAATCCTTGAGGTAGATTTCGCCCTGATCGTAAATCTTCTGCAAAATTGCCTGCACCGCATGTTTGTGTGAAGCATCCGTGGTACGAATGAACTGATCCTGCTCGATATGAAGATGGGGCCACATGTCCCTAAATTCCCCTGCCATCCGGTCAACAAATTCTTGAGGACTGAGGTTTGCTGACTGGGCCGACTCCGCAATCTTCTGACCATGCTCATCGGTGCCGGTGAGAAAATAAGTGTCTTCTCCAAAAAACTTCCGAAAACGGACAAAAACATCCGTCACAATGGTGGTGTATGCGTGGCCTATATGTGGATGGCTATTGACATAGTATATAGGAGTGGTGATGTAAAAAGGATCGCTCATACCTTAACAGCAGGATTTATTCGGGAATCTGGATGGTTGGATTTTCTTGCCGTGGGCGATAGAGCACCAGGGTCTTGCCAATCAACTGCACAACTTCAAAAGATTCGTTTTTCTCGAGTTCAGAAGCACAGAGCCGGTGATCCTGGGGAGAAGCATCCAGCACTCGGACTTTAATCAATTCGTGGTCCTCGAGTTGCTGTTCTATCTGCCTCAGCGTTTCACTGCTCAATCCCTGTTTCCCTACCTGAACCACTGGTTTCAGAGAATGAGCTAAAGAACGGAGGTAGCGCTTTTGTTTGCCGGTCATCGATTTTTGGAAAATATAAAATATATCCCGCGTATCCGGAATCAAACAAGCTGTTTCCCAAGAAAGCTTATCCTGGCAAAGATTAACCCCTTTTTTGCAAAATTGTAGGTTTCAGTCTGAAAAGATCAGGCAGGTACTCGTCCCGTGAGCATAGAGTTTCTCGCTGCGGTCTTCCAACCTGGACTCTACCGTTGCCGTCCGGCGGCCACAGTGAATGACGCTTCCGGTTGCCCGGAGCATACCCGTATTCTCTTGGATGGCTCTAACGAGATTGATCTTGAGTTCCAAGGTGGTGTAGAAAATTCCAGCAGGAAGTTTGGTGTGCACCGCACATCCCATAGCCGAATCGAGGAGAACAGAGGCAAAGCCACCATGCACACTACCGATCGGGTTGTAGTGGGAAGAATTCGGTTCACCTTCAAAAATCACTTTTCCGGAATCGGCTTCAACAACCCGGAAACCAAGCGTCTTCCCCATTGGAGGTTGAGGAAGCTCTCCATGAGCAATCTTTTGCATGAATTCGAGTCCTGAAAGACTCTCCAGTGCTTTTTGGAAATCCCGGGAATGGGAAAACTCGGAATTCATTTTCAGGAAGGATGTAGGAGAAAATTTTAACGCGGACTAGAGCCTATCGACGATCTGCTTCAATGCTTCTGCTCCTTTACTGAAAACGGGCCATCCATCACCAGGCAGGACCGTTTCGATGTCTTTCAGGGATGCCATTCTTTTAACCGAGGTTATTGCCGCATGGCGGTCTTGGAGCTTTGCCTCCGGAAGCATGCAGAGCCTGCCTCCTTCATGGGCCCGGATCAAATCACCTGTAATCAAGGTTGTGTTTTCCAGTAAGAAAGCAAGTTCGCCTGGGGTTTTAGATCCCTCCATGGCAAATACCCTAAGTCCGGGTAGTGGTTGATCTCCTTCACCAAGCCATTCGTCACAAGACACCGGAAAGCTCCCTTTTTCAGCAACCGGTCCCCAACATTGGGCTCCGGTTGACTCAACAAGATTTTGTGAGTCACGTACATGATCAGAATTGGTGATCAGCAAATGGGCTGCTCCGCCCAGTTTTTCCAGGTGATTCCGATCATGCTCAGACATCGGCATTGGATCGATCATAACATTTCCGCTTTCACGAACCCAGAGGGTCCCATGAAAATCGATGTTCCGTTCTTCGTTGAATACGGACCAACTGAAAAGGTCCTTTCGGTGAAGCTGTTTCAATGGAAGGGATTTAAACCGGATTAAATCATCAAGATTATGAATTCAGGTAGAGGTTCCTGACCCGTTGTTCGGCAATGTAGCAGAATAATTTGTAAAGCAATCCATAGAATAGAGTGATGGAAGCGACTGAAACTGCGTTGAGCAGATCCTGGGTTTCAGCATAAACACTGATATCCCTGATCATTATAATGACTCCGATGACCGTGCCAATAAGGCCCATCACGAAACCTGCGTCTCCTTTGACTTTAAGGCATCTTGCAGCAGAGTTTGCATCATCCTCCTCAACCTGTTTGCGCCATAAAAATGGGTAACTCCAACTGTGCCAATAGCTTTTCCAGGATGTTGCGGAGATGCTGAAAAAAATGGAAGGCACCACAATGATGAGTAAGGAAGGTATATCTATGAAATAGGACAAATTGATTAAATTGAACTCCATGTTCATGAAATCAAAACTCGTGGCAATGCCGATAAGTCCAAAGGCAATGATGAAACTGATCCAGATCATATAGGCTCCTGAAGTAGATGAAGGATTGATTTTTCGCTGGACTGATTTTCTCAAGGAAGGGTCCCTGAGCATCTGATCGACTCTTAATTCAATGTAATGCCATTTCGCTCGCTGTTTATCCCCTCCGGCGAGGGTCATGGCCTTGATCCAGAGGGCTTCGTCGATTGCCTGGCCGGCAAAATCATTATAGGCAATCAGGTAAAGCTGCTCGTCGAACATCATGAAGGATAAAAATTATTAAACGTACTGATGGACCAAGATGGATCGGAGATTCAATTTGCGTTCCTTTGCTCCGGGTCGGCTGTTGAGTTTCTGATTATCCCTGCTTTAACTTTTCACGGGTGCTTTGTAAGAATGCTTCGAGATTCTCCATGATGAATCGTTCGTGAGTTCCGTCACCAATTTTTTCGACACCATCATGGGCTTCTACACGAAAAACCACCCGCCGCCGGTCGACTTCAATCACTTCACATTTTGCAACGACTTCCATCCCTAGAGGAGTTGCACCAAGGTGCCTGATCTCAACCCGGGTTCCAACACTGAAACCATCTTCCCTGAGAAAGGGTTTGATGCATTCACCGCAGACATTTTCCAGAAGTGTGATCAGGGCAGGAGTAGCAAAAACTTCGACCCCAGGGTTACCGAAGGCATCAGCAGTGTGCTGCTGTTGAACGATTTGCCGGATTTGATGACTCAAACCGGGTGTCAGGGATTCTGTCATGATCTATTCATTAAATGAAGATGAAAGTCTCAGGCTTTCCAACGTGTCAGGCCTGGAATGACCCAGAATGGGAGGTTGCCGATGAGAAACATCCCCATCGAAAAATATGCACCAAATTGATAATGCCCACTTTGCTCAAAGAAAAATCCGCCTAGAAAAGCACCTGTGGCTCCACCCAGCCCACTGGCGATGGTGATCAGACCATAAATCCTACCCATCGCCGGACCATTGAAATTTTGAGCCGCAAAATTGCTGATCGCCGGAGCACGGCAGCCGAAGGTTCCTCCATAACATAGGATAAAAAGGATCAGAAGAATGAGGGAGGAAGTCTGTTCGAACAGGAGTAGGAAGACTACTCCAAGAAAGCTGAGTCCGTAGCTAACAAGAATCACCGGAGTCTGCCCGTAACGCCTTGAAAGCACAGTGATGCCGATGATCCCTAGCGGAGAAAGCAGTCCCACAAACCCGAAAGCTCTTGCGGCAAAAGCGGTTGAGTATCCCATTTCAACAAGGTAGGCCGGGGTCTGCAGCAACACGGTGAACGAACCAACCCCGGTCATGAAATAAACCCAGGTTAAACCCCAGAATTCGATCCGCTGAATGGCCTGCCTCACTCCAACACCCTGCACCCTAGGATTGGTCCCTCCACTTTTGACGATCCTTGCCAACAGGACAGGATTCCCATCATCGGCTTTGAGTCGATAGAGGATGAAGCTCAATGGCAGTCCTGCTAATCCTACCAGGGCCAGGGTCTGATACCCATGACGCCAGCCGATTTCCGAATTCAGCATTTCCACCAAGGGTGAAAAAACCATGATGCCAACCCCCGCTGAGGCATAGGCAAAAGCCATGGCAATGCTCAAAAAACTCTGAAACCAGCGGCTAAGCAACGCAGTAAGGGAAACCGTGGAAAGGCAGCCAGCACCGAATCCCATCATCATTCCCTGGCTGATGCGGAAGACCCAAAGGGAGTCCGAAGTGGAGGATAGAATCAGGCCGGCAATGATCAGCAATAAGCCCAACGTATAGACTTTGGGAGGCCCAAGACGGTCCAGAAGAAATCCGACTCCCGGACCGGTAAGCCCAAAGGTGAGCATGGCAATCGAATAAATCCCGGAAACCTCGGTACGTGTCCAGTCGAATTCCTGCTCCAGGGAAAGCATGAAGATCGCATGGGTTTCCATGAATCCCCTGCCCAGCAGGTTCATCACGCAGGCCACGGCAAGCACCATCAAGGCAGCTTTGGAAGCACCAAAGATGCTCGAGGGGACAACAATTGCCCTGTGGGCGGTTTTCAATCTGGAGGCTCCTTTAGTCGCGTACCGGAAGTTGAATTCCAGCTGCACGGGCTTCTTCCGAGAAAGCCGTTATTTCTTCCTGGGAAAGAGGAACAACGGGAGGAAGCAGGTTATTCCATCTTAAGTCAGGTACGCTATGCTGAAGCAGGGCTTTGAGCCCCGAAACAAATGGCTTCTGCTGCAGGGTCAGCCTCTGGCGAGTCAAAAGCTGCTGGGCATTTTCGGCTTCCTCAGCGTTTCCGGAACGCCAGGCGCGGTAAACCTCCCGGCAGGCAGGAGAGGTTAAATTCCCGGTGGCCGTAATGCAGCCTGCACCACCTTCACGTAGGATATCGAGAAGGAACTTTTCGGTACCAGCATAGACAGAAAAATCCGGCATTTCCCTGGCCAGCATTTTCATATTATCCCAGTCACCCGAACTGTCCTTGATTCCTGCGACCACAGCACCATATCTTTCACGAAGCCGCATCAACAGTTCGATACTAAAAGAAAACCCTGTCAACTGCGGGAAATTATAAAAAATGATTCGCAATCGTTCCTCTGAAACGGTATCGATCAACTGGGAAAAATAACGGAAAGCCCCTTCCTCGCTTTGAGGTCGGTAATAAAAGGGAGGCAACACCAGCACCGTGAACACTCCGGCTTTCAGACTGGCACGGGTCAGGCGAATCGCGTCCTGTATGCTGCAAGAACCTGTTCCGAGCATCAGTTTTTCCGGGGGCAGTTCTTTGGGTGCGTGTTCGATGATAGCCAATCTTTGTTCCATCGTCAGCGAATTGGCTTCTCCCGTACTGCCAAGCAACGCAACTCCATCAGAACCTTGTCCCAAAAGCCACTTCACATGGGTTACCAGTTGATTCAGATCCGGCGATGAATCCGGATTCAGGGGAGTCAAAGAAGCAGTAAATACTCCGGGTCTTGTCGGAAAATTCATGGTCCTCTGGGGGTTTCAGGGATGACGCAGTTTTTGAATGAATTCAGCGATCGCAATTCCGATTTCATCTGGAGAATCCTCCTGGATGAAATGGCTTCCTTTCACGGTCACTTCATGTTGTTTTCTAAAACGCCTGCAGAACTGACGCTGTCGTCCGGTCAGGATAGAACCGGGCTCAGCGTTGATGAAAAGTTTGGGGATCTCACAATCCTGGAGCCATTTGCCGTAGGCCGTGACCATCTCACAAACGCCCTCAGGTTCTCCTTCGACAGGAATCTCTCTCGGCCAGGTGAGCATCGGGCGCCGCCTTTCCCCTCCCTCCAAAAACGGTTTTCGATAAACATTCATCTCTTCCTCAGTCAGGCTTCGCAAGACCGAGTTGGGAAGAATGCCTTCGATGAAGAGGTTTTTTTGGAGGATGATTTTTTCTCCTGCTTCCGAACGCATGCCCTGGAAAATTCCCCGGGCGTCCTCTGGCCAATCCCGCCAACTGACTGGAGAGACGATGGTTTCCATGTAAGCCATTCCCTGAACCGCATCTGCGTGATGCATCGCCCAATGGAAGAGCAGTGCACCGCCCCAGTCATGTCCGACCAGAATCGCATCACTGCTGACATCGAGTTTTTGCAGAAGTTCCTCAAGAAATTCCGAGTGTTCTGAAAACCGATAGGAATCCGGCCCAGAATCGGGAAGAGAGTCAGACTCCCCCATTCCAATCAAGTCTGGAACCAGGCAGCGACCCAGACCCTTCAGGTGCGGAACGACATTACGCCATAGGTAGGAGGAGGTGGGATTGCCGTGTAACAGAACAATTGGTGCTCCTTCACCTTCTTCTTGAAAGGCCATTTGAAGCCCCTTTACAGTAATTTTTTTCATGGCGCACAAATGATTCTGGTAATCGGAGGCTCCCTCCTCCCTGGGAAGATGGATTTGAAACAAACCTGATGTTGCAGGATTTCCACATTCATCTCAAGTCGCGTACTTTTAGCGGGTGGTTTCGGTTTCACAGATTTACTTGAGCTAGTGGCAGCTTTGACGAGAGAGAATTTCCAGAAGCATTTAGGGATTCCACAGAAGGATATTGTTTTTCCAAAAACCCTGCCCTTCAGGAAAGTTCAGGATTTCCGGATGTTTTTTGAACCACAGGATCTAATGCTTTTCATACGGTTCCTCATCCAGGAACCGCATCTAAGAATAGTGCAACCGTGAAAGGTTCTGGAAAAGGAATTTAAAGACTTGCCAATGCCTGACCCAGATCAGCAATAAGGTCCGCCGAGCTTTCCAGTCCTATCGAAAGTCGTATCACTTCTGGACCCGCTCCCGCGGCAAGAAGTTGTTCCTCATTGAGCTGGCGGTGGGTGGTCGAAGCCGGATGCAGGATCAACGATCGTGTGTCACCAATATTGGCAACGTGGCTGAAAAGTTCCACGTTTTCCAGGATTCGTAGACCACTTTCATAGCCTCCCCGAATACCGAACGTGAAGACCGACCCGGCTTTCCCTTCCAGATATTTTTTTGCCAGTTGGTGATAAGGACTCGAGGAGAGTCCTGCATAAGAAACCCACTCAACCGCTTCATGCCCTTGGAGAAAACGAGCTACCTCCATCGCATTTTCAACATGCCGCTCCATCCGTAAGGGGAGAGTTTCCACTCCGTTCAGGGTGATCCAGGCATTCATTGGGGACTGGCTGCAGCCCAGGTCACGCAAACTGACTGCATGACTGTAGAGAGTGAAAGCCAAATCTCCAAAGGTTTCTGCGAAAGTCAATCCATTGTAGTCGGGACAGGGTTCGCTGAGGCTGGGATATTTCACGTTTCCGAGCCAGGGGAAACGCCCTGAATCGATCACGATTCCACCCATGGCATTCCCCTGGCCTGAAAGAAATTTGGTGGTGGAATGAACTACTAAATCAGCACCCCACTCGAAGGGACGACAAACCCAAGGAGTTGCCATCGTGTTATCGACTATCAAAGGCACTTCGGCTTCCTGTGCAACCTTGGCTATCGCTTCCAGGTCCACAACCACCCCGCCTGGATTCGCAAGGCTTTCGACGAAGATCGCCCGTGTCTTTTCACTGAGGGCAGCTCGGAAAGCTTCAGGATCATCATTATCCACAAAAATCGCTTTCCAGCCGAACTTGCGGTAGCTCTTTCCCATCAGGTTGATCGTCCCGCCATAAAGCTTGTTTGAAACAATCACCTCCATTCCTGGAGACATCAAAGGAAAAAGTGCCAGGGTTTCTGCAGCATGACCAGAAGAAGCCACTGTCCCACCTCGCCCTCCTTCGAGGGTCGCCAGTTTTTCTTCAAGGGCTGCCACCGTGGGGTTGGTCAGACGAGAATAGATAAACCCCGGAGCCTGAAGATTGAACATGGAGGCCGCATGGTCGGCATCATCAAAAACATAAGCCGTGGTCTGGTAAATCGGAAAGGATCTTGCCCCGGTGGAAGAATCTGGCGGGCTCCCTGAGTGAACGGCCAGGGTTTCGAACCCGTAGCGTGGATGGAGTTTTCGGGTCATCTCACTCAACTGCGGCATCTCCGGTTGAAGATCACACCGGTGTTGATCCCGTTCCAACCCAACTCGCCAAAAAGGCGAGAATATTCGATCTTCGGACAGCGGTTCATCACCACCTTCATCCCTTCTTCTTCAGCCTTGGAAGCCGCTTCTTGATGCTGTAGTTCGAGCTGCATCCAAAAGACTTTTGCACCTGCTCCGATGGCCTGACGAACCAATTCTGGAGCTTCCGAAGCAGGACGGAACATATCTACCATATCCACGGTTTCCGGAAGAGCTTCCAAACTGGAATAAACTGTCTCTCCCAATAACTGCTGTCCTGTGGCTCGAGGATTGACTGGAATGACCCGGAAACCCTTCTGTTTCAAGTACTTCATTACAAAATAACTCGGACGGTTCCAGGTTGTACTTGCTCCCACCATCGCAATGCTGCGGACCTCATGAAGGATGTCACGTAAATAACGATCCGAATAATCTTCGTGATTCATGATAGGAAAATGCTATTGAATGAGGTCTAACAAGCAGGAAAATTTGACCTGGAAGGAAGCATCATTCTTTGAACTTAAACATCGGAAAGGCTGCTTGTCAACAAAACCGCAGGAATTTTAAAATCAACTTTCCTATTTAAACATGAAATATTGCTGCTCATGGATTGAAAAATCAATCTTGTTAACGATTGAATTAAGGTAGCCCTCGATGATCATTTGACCTTTGTACCTTATCCCAACAAAATTTTATGCTTAAACAAATGTATTTGTAAAGGAGCCCTCGGATGAATTCTTGCCAGACCATTAAACTCAGTCTTTGTATATTCTTGCTTTCGACGTTCATGGAAATCCCACTTCGGGCAGGGTCCTATGCCAACCAGCTCCATAATGGCCTTAAACTCAGTTACCGCCACTGGAACAGTGAGCGACAGGAATTCACAGGTTTTACCCACCAGGAATTCAAACAGGAAGAACATCAAGGACAACAAGCCATGCTGGAGACCCAAGTCAACATCAAACCCGACGGTGAGGAAACTCGGCGTAAATCCCTTTGGTATGAACTTCCTTCAGGAAAACCCCTGGAATATCTGGAGGAGGATCTACGTGAGGAAATACGAATCATCAATTCTTATCAGGGCAAGAAGGTTGTCACCACCCTCCGTCAAGGGGATCAAACCGTTGAATTTGAGATGGAGTTGAAGGATACACCTTCGGTTTCCTTTGAATTGCTGCTTCCTTTTCTGAAAAAAAATCTGGATCAGATCCTGAGCAGTGATAAATTCCTATTCACACTGTACATCCCGGCTTTAGCAATAGAACTGGAAAACAGCGCCCTTCCACGTTCGATGAGCCTGATTCTAATGCGCATACGCCAACAGGAAACAATATTCTGGGAATCGGAACTGGGGAACCGAAAAGCAGTCTGGCTGGAAATATATCCGGAATCGATGATGCTCCGGACCCTCTTGCCCAAAAAGAAAAGTCACTTTCGTTTTTTGCTTGAGCTCGAAGGCCCCCGACACATCCTCCAGTTCGAAGAGGGAGGAAACGTCTATACTCTGACTTCTCTGGAATCAGCCCCTTGAACCCTGCCGATTCAGCATAATGTCATGCAGTTGAAACCCTTGGTCTCCTGATTGAACTCGGCCAGGACCGCACCATCCTGTCTTCCTTTCAGAATGCCGCATACCAGGTAGACCACCCCAGGATAGCGAGGATGTCCGTTCCAAAGTGCATCTTCGGTATCTTTCTCGGAAAAATAAGCTCCCACATCAGGATGGCTATGATAGATGACCCGGATCTGGTGTCCGCTTTCTTTCAATTCCCGCTCTAATTTGATTTGTTTGAGCGGGTCGATCATATAACCGTCCCGTGCGGTGCGGGGATGATTCTGAGGATCCTGTTGATGAAGCCGATTGATGATATTTTCCATAGGATGCACCTTGATGCATTCTCCTTTTTCACCCGTGGTTCCGCTAATGAACCCGCAGGCTTCTTCCGGATAACATTCGATCCCGTGATTGAAACATTGTTGAAGAAACCGCTCCGGGATCTTCATTTCAGTAACGCGGCATGTCGGTTTCTACCTCCAGCGCCCATCGATCGATTCCTCCTTCCAGGTTACGTAGGTTGCTGAAGCCTTCTTTTTTCAGTTCCTTAAGTGCGGACATCGAACGAACTCCCTTGTAGCAATAAAGAACAATCGGGGTGTCGAGATCAATCCCGGTCTGATTGGCCTTGAAACTGCTGAGGGGCATCAGACGAGCCCCATCGATGCGGCAAATATCCCATTCGTATGGTTCACGCACATCAAGCAGGATCTGTTGCTCATCGCTTTCAAGAACCTGTTTCAATACTTTCGGAGTCATTTCATACGATGAACCATCAAAGTCCTCTGTATCTTCATTTTCCAGGGGGACATTACAGAAGGCCTGATAATCGATTAACCCATTCACACTCGGATTCTCACCGCAGAGTTCACATTCTGGATTGCGGCGAACCTTGACCTCACGGAACGACATCTTCATCGCATCGTAAAGCAACAGACGCCCAATCATTGGGAGACCCTCCTCCAATACCAGTTTGATGACTTCGGTCGCCTGCATCAGACCTACCACTCCTGGAAGCACGCCCAGGACTCCTGCTACTGCTCAGCTTGGAACCAGAGAGGCCGGAGGTGGCTGGGAATAAAGACAGCGGTAACAAGGCCCTCCAGAAGCTGGGTCAAAGATCGAGAGTTGCCCCTGAAAACGGAAGATCGATGCAGAAACCAGTGGTTTTTTTGTGAAATATGCGGCGTCATTGATCAGGTAACGGGTCTCGAAATTATCCGAACCATCAGCGATGACGTCATAACACGCAAACAATTCCAGGGCGTTTTCTCGAGTCAAGCGTTCATCATGCACCTCGACTTTTACATTGGAATTCGCGGCTAGAATCGTCTCGCGCAGAGATTCCGCTTTGGAACGTCCGAGATCGCCCATCGAGTGGGCAATCTGACGATGAAGGTTGGTCTGGTCGACCACATCAAAATCGATCACCCCAATCGTTCCAATCCCTGCCGCACCCAAATACATTCCTAGAGGTGAACCGAGTCCACCGGCCCCGATCATCAAGACCTTAGCCTCCTTGAGCTTCAACTGCCCCTTCATTCCCACCTCGGGCAAGGTTAGGTGCCTGCTGTATCGTGTAACTTCTTCACTGCTGAGTTTCATGATTGACCTGTTCTCTAACAATGGATCTTGAGTGAAATCCCACCTGCGATGGATGGAACGATCTGAATCCTGTCTCCATCTTTAAGCTGCGTTTGCATCCCTTCCCCGTAACGGATATCTTCGTCATTGACATAAATGTTGATGAAATTCCGAATGCTGCCTTCATCTTCATAAAGATTCTGTTTCAATTCCGGAAACCTCTGACACAGTTCCTTAAAGACCTCTTCGACTTTTTTCTCTTCCGAACTGAGTTCATCCAAGTTATCAGCGAATTGCCTCAGCGCAGATGGCATTTCAACTATGACCGTCATTTTGGCTCCTGTAAAAAGAGACTTGATTGATGATGAAACATTGTTCAAGATAATGAACAAAAATTAGATATATTGAATATATCAAACAAATTCTGGAATGCAACAAAAAAAAAACCAACCCTCAACTGCCACCGGAGAGGAAACGAATGTCCCTCTAAACATGATTGATCGTCCTCCCCTGGTGGGGCTAGAAATCCAACGTCTGCGCCAGGAACATCATCTCACTCTCGATGAACTAGCAGCCAAATCCGGAGTCTCTAAGTCGATCCTCTCTCAAATCGAAAGGGACCACAGCAACCCCACCCTTTCCACCATCTGGCGCATCTCTCAGGCATTGAAGCAACCTCTGGTGGACATGCTTTCAGCAGGGGGGGGGAAGCCTCGTTTCGAACACCTAAAGGTCAATGAAACACCGGTGGTTAGCAGCGCGGATGGCAAATTTGTACTGAAAATTCTTGGAACTCTCGGAACGGTTTCTTCTCTGCAGTGGTATGAGTTCCGTGCTGAGCCAGGAGGTCTCTTGGAATCTGAATCTCATGGTTCGGGCAGTTTGGAAAACCTGACCCTCTTTTCAGGAAAGCTGAAAGTGGTTTCAGGAACGGAAAGTAGAGAATTGAATTCTGGAGAGACACTCCGATTCCTAACAGACAGTCCTCACATACTTCATAATCAGGGTAAGGAACCCGCTCATGGGTTTATGGTCAACCTGCTCAACAACCATGAATCATATTAATTCCAGCAAATGATCTTCAGGATTGTGAACTGATTGGAATATGATTGGAGGGTTCAGAATCTGATTTAATCTCCCTGTCTTTTTCCAACCATCCAGGCCAGGCCCATCGCTATGCCCACAAGTAGAGATTCGGTCAGACTTCCACTGAAAAAAAGCCAAAGAACAAGATAACCTCCTAATACACCATATTGTACCGAACGCTCTTTACGAAAAAGATCGTTCCCTTGTCGTGCCAATGACGTGATTCGTTCTATGAGCTGATCCATAAGACCTTTTTTAAGCTTAATTTTTAATTGATTATATGATGGCTATGATGGACCTCAGCTTCAAGTCACTCTCCAAGTACAAAGACCCCTTTTGTAATAACGTTTAATTGCCACAAACGCAGTCCTTTCAATCCTTCGGGCTTGCATTCGGTAAACGTGAATGATATAAAATTTTTTCTAGCAAAGGCTGGACATCATAGGGAAAGTTTCAATATGTGAACCTTTTCAGGCTTATGTCCGTCCGGATTTCTCAGCCCCATCCGTTCGTGCCGTTCTCCATTTGGGGATGGTTATAAACATTCGCGCTGCATTTAAATCCTAAGCGGGCGTGAATGAAATCCTGAAAATCACACTCAAAACGGATTTTCGTTGAAAACGTTGATGAAGAAGTCTCTTTTAAACTCTAGGTCATGAATGGAATCCTCAATGCGATATCCTGAAAGACAAGGACTCTACGATCCGACTCTGGAGCATGACAGCTGTGGGGTGGGCTTCATCGTTGACATGCACAACCGTGCTTCTCACGACATCATCCGACAAGGGCTTGAACTGATTGGAAACCTGGAACACCGCGGAGCTCTTGGGGCTGATCCTGAAACAGGTGACGGCTGTGGGATTCTGATTCAGATCCCCCATGCTTTTTTTGCTGAAGAATGCCCTTCTTCCGGATTCAGTCTGCCTGCTCCAGGTGAATATGGAATCGCTACGGTCTTCCTACCCCAGAATCAGAATCATCGTTTTCATTGCGGGTCCGTGATTGAAAGCACCATCATTGACAGCGGTTTGGAACTTCTGGGATGGCGTGATCTGCCGGTTGATACCCGGCATGTAGGCGTTCAGGCAGCGGAATCGATGCCGATCATACGACAAGTTTTTGTAGCGAAAGGAACTGAAGATCTGGATGCAGAAGGCTTTGAACGGAAGCTTTATGTCACTCGAAAAACGATCCGAAACGCCCTCCAGGATGAAGAACATTTTTTGATCATCAGCATGTCTTCCCGAGTCATGATTTACAAAGGCATGCTGACTCCCTTTCAGATGGATCGTTTTTTCACCGATCTGGCCGATCCCCGGGTCGTTTCAGCCATGATCCTGATGCACACCCGTTTTCCGACCAATACCTTCCCGCGTTGGGATCTAGCTCAGCCCTTCCGGATGCTGGCACACAATGGAGAAATCAACACATTGCGCGGAAACATCAACTGGATGAGGGCCCGCAGGCCGACCTTTGAATCAGATTATTATGATGATATCCATGAACTGATGCCCATCGTCATCCCCCGAGGCAGTGATTCAGCCTGTCTTGACAATGTCCTGGAATTCCTCGTCCAGTCCGGATACTCCCTGGCCCAGGCGATGATGATGTTGGTTCCTGAAGCCTGGGAAAACCACCCATCGATGAGTGTGGAGAAAAAAGCTTTCTACGAATATCACGAACACCTGATGGAAGCCTGGGATGGGCCCGCTGCATTGGCATTCACCGATGGGGTTCAGATCGGTGCAATTCTAGACCGCAATGGTTTGCGTCCTGCGAGATACGTCGTAACCCAGGACGACCGGGTGATCATGGCCTCGGAGGTCGGGGCCATTGAAATCCCTCCTGAAGAAATTGTCAGCAAGGGGCGACTTCAACCCGGAAGAATGTTTCTGGTCGATACCCGTCAGGGACGGATCATCGATGACCAAGAACTGAAAACGGAAATCTGTAACAGTAAGCCTTATGGTGAATGGCTTGAAAACCACTCCATCCAGCTGGAATCTCTACCGCTGAAGGATCCTGTTCCTCAAACTGATTTTGAGACGCTTTTGCGAAGGCAGAAGATTTTTGGCTACACGATGGAAGACCTTATGGTTTTGATGCTGCCAATGATTGAAACTGCAGTGGAAGCCACGGGTTCGATGGGCAATGACGCCCCACTGGCAGTCCTTTCCTCAAAGCCCCGTTTGCTTTTTGATTATTTCAAACAGATTTTCGCCCAAGTCAGCAACCCAGCAATCGATTCTATCCGGGAGGAACTTGTCATGTCCCTCACAAGCCGGTTGGGACGGTCACATAACCTCCTGCAAGCCGGGCCAGAACATGCGGGAATGCTCAAACTGGAGCATCCATTGCTGACCAATGAAGAATTGACAAGGATCAAGCACAATAAGGAAAAGGAGCTTAAACCCTCAATCCTTTCAATGCTTTTTTCAAAAGATGCAGGTGAGCAAGGCCTAGAAGAAGCCCTGAACCGTCTTTGTCAAGATGCAGAGAAGGCGGTGCAACAGGATCACCGTCTACTGATTCTTTCTGATCGTGGCGCAGACGATAAGAAAGTTCCGATTCCTTGCCTATTGGCTACTGCTGCAGTCCATCATCATTTGATCCGGCAGCGTGTGAGGCTCAAGGCCTCGATCATTGTAGAGACTGGAGAGGCCCGTGAAATAGCCCACTTCTGCCTCCTCATCGGCTACGGAGCAGGAGCAGTGAATCCCTATTTGGCTTATGAAAGCTTCGAGGAAATGCTGCAACGAGGATTGGCTTCCGGAATCAAACCCGAAGAGGCCATCAGCAATTACCGTAAAGCCGTCAAAAAAGGAATGTTCAAGGTCTTCGCAAAGATGGGCATTTCCACCATCCAAAGCTATCGTGGAGCCCAAATTTTTGAAGCCATTGGTCTCAACGATGATCTGGTTCGCGAACACTTTTCAGGCACCCCCACCCGCATCAGCGGGATCGGTCTGAAAGAAATCGGCAAAGAAGTTTTGCTCCGTCATAAAGCAGCATTTAATGATACTGCAGACTTACGGGACACCCTCGAGGCTGGCGGGCATTATTTCTGGAGACGTCGCGGGGAATATCACCAGATTAATCCATTGACCACCAACCTCCTGCAGAAAGCATCAAGAAGCAACAGCGTTTCCACTTTCTCTGAGTTTTCAAAACTATCGGATGATCAGAGCATCTTCATGTCCACCCCAAGAGGACTGCTTGATTTCAGGCAGGGTGAATCGATCCCTCTGGGGGAAGTGGAAGCCGCATCATCCATCGTCCAACGTTTTGTCACAGGTGCGATGTCGCTGGGATCAATCAGCCAGGAAGCCCATGAAACCCTGGCCATCGCGATGAACCGCCTCAAGGCAAGAAGCAACAGCGGTGAAGGAGGAGAAGATGCTGAACGATTTGAACCACTTTCCAATGGAGACTGGCCAAACAGCGCTATCAAACAAGTCGCATCCGGTCGATTCGGGGTAACGATCCATTATCTGGTCAACTGCAGAGAACTGCAGATTAAAGTCGCTCAAGGTGCCAAGCCTGGAGAGGGAGGCCAACTCCCTGGAAAAAAGGTCAGTGAATACATTGCAAAGGTCAGGAATTCCACCCCTGGTGTAACCCTCATTTCACCTCCACCCCATCACGACATTTACTCCATCGAAGATCTTGCACAATTGATCTTTGATCTGAAAAATTCCAATCCAGATGCCAAAATCAACGTCAAACTGGTTGCAGAAGCAGGAGTTGGTACCATCGCTGCTGGTGTGGCAAAGGCTCATGCGGACATCATCACCATCTCAGGACACGACGGAGGAACCGGTGCATCTCCACTGACTTCGATCAAACATGCCGGAGTCCCATGGGAATTGGGACTCTCCGAAGCACATCAGACGCTTCTTCTCAACCGTCTTCGGGGCCGCGTCCGATTGCAGACCGACGGCCAGCTGAAAACCGGAAGGGATGTGGCAATCGCTGGAATGCTCGGTGCGGAGGAATTTGGTTTTTCTACTGCCCCACTGGTGGCAATCGGATGCATCATGATGCGTAAATGCCATCTGAACACTTGCCCTGTTGGAATAGCAACCCAGGATCCCAACCTGCGTAAAAAATTCGTCGGCCAACCAGAACATGTGGTCAATTATTTCTTCTTCGTTGCTGAAGAAGTGAGGCAGATCATGGCTTCTCTCGGCATCAAAGAATTCAAACAGCTTGTCGGCCGAACCGATCTCCTGAAACAAAAACCGATGGATCACTGGAAAGCCAGCCAAGTGGATCTGTCAGACCTGCTATACCAGCCACCCGTTGGCTCTGGGGATACACTTCACTGCACCCAGGATCAAGATCACGGCATTGAAAAACAAATCGATCATCAGTTGATTCAGCAGGCAGGCCCCGCACTTGAATCGAAAAAAATGGTCCGGATCGAAGGCCAAATCCGTAACACCGATCGTGCTTTTGGAGCCTTGCTAAGCAGTGAAATTGCTAAAAAATATGGATCTGATGGGCTTCCGGAAGGAACCATCCACTGCCAATTCAAAGGTTCCGCAGGACAAAGTTTTGGCGCCTTTCTGGCAAGCGGAGTGACACTGGAATTAGAAGGGGACGCCAACGACTACACTGGTAAAGGATTGAGCGGTGGAAGGCTCGTCATCTACCCACCCAAAAAATCCTCCTTCCGAGCCGAAGAAAACATCCTCATTGGCAACACGGTACTCTACGGAGCAACATCAGGAGAGGCATTTTTCCGTGGAATTGCGGGCGAGCGTTTTGCCGTCCGCAACAGCGGGGTCAACGCAATCGTCGAAGGTGTTGGAGATCACGGATGTGAATATATGACAGGCGGACGTGTCGTTGTGCTTGGACCCACCGGACGTAATTTCGCTGCAGGCATGAGTGGTGGAATCGCCTATGTCGTGGATGCGGATAAACAGTTTAAAAATCTCTGTAACCCGGGAATGGTAGAATTGGAACAAATTGTTGATCCCGAAGAACAGAACTGGATCAAGCACTTCATTTCCCGTCATCAACAACTCACTGAAAGTGAACTTGCCGCAAAACTGCTTAAAGACTGGACAAATACCCTTTCCATGACAGTGAAAGTGATGCCCACTGAATACCGGATGGTCCTAGAAAAGCAAAAACTCAAGGCCGCCTGAGGAACGATCAAACATGGGAAAGGACACAGGATTCATCGAATTTGAAAAACAGGCCATACCGCGCAGGGAAGTGCGAGAACGGGTTCAGGATTACGGTGAATACGACCTCAACTATTCCAATTCCGACATCCGTCGTCAGGCTTCCCGTTGTATGGATTGTGGCGTTCCCTTCTGCCACATGGGCTGCCCGCTTGGCAACATGATTCCGGACTGGAACGATCTCGTCTATCGTGACCAGTGGCGCGATGCCCTTGGAGTTTTACACAGTACCAACAATTTCCCGGAGTTCACCGGGCGTATCTGCCCCGCACCCTGCGAAGATTCCTGTGTTCTGAATGAGCACTACACCCTTGATCCGGAAGAAAAGCAGAAGAAGAAACATTCGGTAACCATCGAACAGGTGGAAAAACACATCGTTGAGCGAGGTTGGCAGGAGGGATGGATCCTACCTCAGCCACCGCAACAAGAAACCGGGAAAAAGATCGCTGTGATCGGCTCTGGACCGGCAGGACTGGCCGCGGCTCAGCAACTGAGGCGTGTTGGTCACCAGGTAACGGTATTTGAAAAGGACGATCGGCTTGGGGGTCTGCTGATATACGGCATTCCAGATTTCAAACTCAACAAAATCCATGTCCAACGCCGTATCGATCAGATGACACAAGAAGGAGTCGAGTTTAAAACCGGGATTGAAATCGGAAAAGAACTGAAAATAAGTGATCTTCGCAAAACTTTTGATGCACTGCTCCTCGCTATCGGAGCCCAGCATACGCGCAAACTCGAAGCTGATGGTCATGATCTGAAAGGAGTCCATTATGCCATGGACTACCTCCCTCAAAGAAACCGTGAGGTCGCAGGTGATGTTTTGAATGAAGAGGACAAAATCAAAGCATCTGGAAAGAAAGCAGTGATTCTTGGAGGCGGTTTCACTGCTGCAGACTGCTTGGGTAACCTCAATCGTCAGGGGGTGCACCCTGAAGTCTGCCAGTTCGAATTGGTGGACATGCTACCGCGTCCTACGCCGGTGCATGAAGAGGCAAAAATGGACAGCCGTGCCAATATCCTTACTGAAAGTTTAAGTGGTTCCACCACGGGTTTTGTCAAAAGCTTGAACGGTGTCAAGGTCCAATGGGAAAAAGGAAAGGGGATGAAACCTCTCGAAAATACCCGCTTCTCCGTCGATGCAGATCTCGTTTTTTTGGCATTGGGTTTTCTGGGCCCCAGTCTTGAGGGACCTCTTCAGGAACTGAACCTGGAAATGGAAATCCGTGGTAAGCATGAAACGATTCAGGTTGAAAAACTTCAGCAGTTACTTAAAAGCGGACAACCGATGTACCAGGTTCGGGCTGACCCAAACTTCATGACCAGTTGTGATGGAGTTTTTGTCGCTGGAGATGCCAAACGCGGAGCATCTCTGGTCGTCTGGGCGATCTGGGAAGGCCGTGAAGCAGCACGCTGCATCGACAGCTATCTCATGGGTGAAAGCAGTCTCCCAACTTCTCCCCAAGCCGAAATGCTGGCCTGAGTCTCGTTCACAATTTCAGAAATTCCCGTTTTTCCCATGAGAAGAAATCGTCTTCTCTACACCTTTGCCATCATAGCCTTCTTCATCCTTCTCGGTTATGCCCTGATACGTGAAATGGATCGCAATCAGGCACAAATCAACGGAAGCATCAGTGGGATCATCACTGCCACACGGGCTGCAGGAGCAGGAATCGTCAAAACTGATAACGCCTACCTGATGTTGTTCGAACCAGGGACTTCCTATCCAACTGTCACTAAAGTGATAAACCCGTTTCTTCCTCCAACCACCTTCTTCATCGGACAGGGAGATTCGGCCGCCCCTTTGAAAGGGGCCTATCGACTGCTGGTCCTTTCCGACAAAGACGGAAATCCGGACCGCCCGGCCCTGGGGGAGGTGATGGGTGAACTGACTGCCCCGCTAAAACTCGGAACAGAGGCATTCGAATACCTGCTGGATCGTCCCTTCCAAGGATTTCCTAAGGAACTGCTTGAAGCCCGAAGAAAGGATCCAGCAATGAACATTCTTGGAACCATCGATGTCTCTCCTGAATTCAAAGACCAGATCTCTGCCGAGGACCGTCTGGTGATCATGCTCTTTGATCCCAAACTTGGACGGCCTGTCGCTTTCCGTATTCTGGAAAATTTCAGCTTGCCCCAGGATTTTAGCATCGGGGTCGCAGATGCGATGCCTGGAATCCAACTGAAAGGCCCCTATTCCCTCCGAATCATCTCCGACAAGAACGGTCAGCCATTCGAATCAGCCCCTGGAGAATTGATCGTTCGTTCCAAGAAGCTTCTGCCTCTTGGCAGCCAAGGAATGAATTTAGTCCTGGACCAGGAATACCAGCGCTGATCAGGGGAATCCAAGATAGTTCAAAGTCCTCAGGGTGCTTTTTACGTGTGATTTCTAAAATAAACTGTTAAAAAGTTATGTTTATCTGAAATTCATCAACTAGAGGTTTTCCATGTTTCCTTTTGAATCCATCGCTTACGCCCAGACTGGTGGTGCTGAAGCCAACCCATTTGTTTCCTTCGTACCGCTCATTTTGATCGTGGTTGTGTTCTGGTTCTTCCTGATCCGACCTCAGCAAAAAAGACAGAAGGAACATCAGCAAATGATCAGCGAGCTCGGCAAGGGTGATCGCATTGTCACTACCGGTGGTCTTTTTGGGACCATCACCAAGATCGGAGACGATCGCATGACCGTGGAGATCGCCGATAAGGTACGGGTTCAGGTCGAACGCAGTCAGGTCTCACGCCTGGACAAAGATTCATCAGACAAAAGCAAGGAAGACTCTGATGACAAAAAGGAATCCAAGGACTGATTCTTTTGAAAACCTATCCGGCAGCAGCATCCTCCATTAATCACCCAACCGTTTTTCAACTGACTCCATGAACGTCCAATTTAAAGGCGGGCTGATCCTGATTGTTCTGGTGGCCGCCCTGTATTATGTTTTTCCAACCTTTCAGGCTTATCGTGGAGGAGTGGACCCTCAGACCATAGCTGATAAGGTCAACCTCGGACTCGATCTTCAAGGTGGAATGTATCTCGACATCGAAGTCCAGAGTGATGTGGCCGTCGAAGAAATCGTAAGGCGCACCCGTGATAATCTGGAAGACCTGTTGATTGATGAACAGGTGGACTTCATTGAAGTCCGTCAGTTGCAAAATACACTGGTGGTAGAGATGGAACCGGGACGTAAAGTAATCCTGGAGGAGTCCCCCTTCGACCGGATCCTGGTTCAGTTCGATGAAAGCGTGGAAGGAGATGTGATCAAGTTGAGCATCAAACCTGAAGAAGCCGAACGAGTCAGAAAAAATTCGATTAGTCAGGCTCTAGAGGTGTTGCGCAACCGAATTGACGGACTGGGCATCAGCGAACCCTCCCTTCAACAACAGGGAGAAAACAGCATCGTCATCCAACTTCCAGGCCTTAAGGACCGTGAACGGGCGATCGAACTGATCGGCCCCCAGGCGATTCTTGAATTCAACCTCGTGAACAGCGATGCAACGGTCAATACCTACAACCGGCTCACGGAAACGATCAAGTATGATGAAACCTGGGACAAAACCACAAACAAACTGATTTCACGCAGGCCCTTTATACTGGAGAAAAAGGTTCTTCTGACCGGAGAATTCATTCGTGATGCAAGGGTTCGTTTTGATCCGCAGACCAATCAGCCTTATGTTTCCCTCAGTTTCGATTCGATGGGATCAGATCGCTTTGCCAAGATCACTCAACGTTATCGTGGACGGAATCTGGCCATTGTACTGGACGACAAAGTCCAGTCTGCACCCGTCATCCGGGAAGCTATCACGGGAGGGGAGGCTTCCATTTCAGGACAGTTCACTACCGAAGAGGCCAGCGATCTGGCATTGGTTCTCCGGTCTGGAGCCCTGCCTGCCCCAATCAGTATTCGCGAAGAAAGAACCGTAGGAGCGAGTCTCGGAGAAGATTCCGTTCGTCAGGGCCTGATGTCCTTGTTGATTGGCAGTGGTCTGGTGCTGGTGTTCATGATGGCCTACTACAAATTGGCAGGAGTGTTTGCATCAATTTCCCTGATTTTTAATGTGATCCTGATCATCTCGGTACTTGGCGCTTTTGGAGCCACCTTGACCCTTCCGGGCATGGCAGGGATCGTTTTGACGATCGGCATGGCAGTCGATGCAAACGTCCTCATTTTTCAGCGTATCCTTGAAGAAATGAAGCGCACCAGCCATCCCCGGGGAGCAATTAAGGAGGGTTTTGATAGGGCTTTCCGAACGATTCTGGATGCAAACGTGACCACTCTTTTTGCCGCACTGGCACTACTCCAGTTTGGAACAGGCCCAATCAAAGGCTTTGCAGTTACCCTTTCCATCGGCATCCTGGCCAGCATGTTCACCGCCATTGTCGTAACCCGATTTTTCTTCGATTGGATCTACCTCAGGCGCTCCAGCCTGCAATCGATCAGTATTTGAGTCATTGTTTAAAAATTTAATAACCTGACAGGAACTATGCAACTGGTGAAAGACGGAGTCGTCATCGATTTTCTGGGAAAACGGTTTTATGCCGGAATCTTCTCTGCGATTCTACTCGTAGGCGGCCTGGTTTCCGTGCTCATGCATCAGGGACTGAATTATGGCATCGATTTCCGCGGAGGAACCAACATCCAAATCCGTTTCAAGGAAGTTCCCAATTTGGACCAGTTGAGGGATTTCTTTGCCGATAAGGATCTCGGAAATGTGATGCTCCAGACTTTTGGTTCGGTCGAGGATCGTGAAATCCTACTTGGGCTTTCCGTGGACAACCCTTTGGGGACTGGAGAAAAACTGACTTACGGATTGCGTCAAATGCTCCAGACCGACTATCCGGAACTGGAACTCCGACGGATTGAGACCATCGGTCCCAAAGTTGGAGATGAACTCAAAACCAGTGCCCTGCAAGCGATCATGATCGCCCTCGGGTTGGTTCTGGTTTACATCACGTTCCGTTTTCAATGGCGTCAGGGAATTGCCGCGATCATCACCCTCCTTCATGATGTGATGGTGGTGGTGGGAATTTTTTCGATTTTCGACAAGGAATTCACCCTGCCGGTGATCGCTGCCCTGCTCACGGTAGTGGGTTATTCGCTGAACGATACGATCGTCATTTTCGACCGTATTCGTGAAAACATCTCTAAATTTCGACAGCGAAAGTTGCTTCCCCTGATCAATCAAAGCGTTACTGAAACCCTGAGTCGTACCCTGCTCACTTCCGGGACCACAATGCTGGTTGTGCTGGCATTGTTCTTTCTAGGGGGAGAAATCATCCATGATTTCGCATTCGCCCTACTGATCGGAGTCCTTATCGGAACCTATTCCTCGATCTACGTCGCAAGCCCGGTGGTACTCTGGCTGACCAAAATCGCCCCGCCTAAAAGTAGCGACTAGTCGCTGAATTCCATCTCACCATGGAAGAGCCCGGATTTTTCCCGATCAGGAAACTGGCCATTGTCGGACTGGGTTTGATCGGAGGATCCCTGGCAATCGACCTACGCCGCCTGGGGCTTACTTCAAAAATCCTTGGTTACGATTCCAATCCTCAACACTGCAGAAAAGCTCTAGACCTTCAACTCGTCGATCACTGCAGTACGATGCCAGATGATCTGCTTTTGGAAGCAGACTGGCTAGTTCTTGCGGTTCCGGTACAGTCGATAGAACACGTGTTGGATCAATTCCGTCCGTTTTTGAAACCTGACGTTTTGATCACCGATACCGGAAGCGTCAAAGCTCCTTTACTGAAAATCATGCTCCGCCCGGAAAACTCAGGCTTTGCTTTCGTCGGTGGACATCCGATTGCAGGCGGGGAACGTTTCGGCCCAGAGGCGGCGGTTTCATCGCTGTTTGAAGGAAAACGCTTTGTATTGACCCCCGATCAACAAACCCTTAGGGAGACGCTCGAAGCAGTTCGGAGGCTTTGGACAAAAATCGGAAGCGAGGTCATTGAAATGGATGGGGATCTTCATGACCGTATCTTTGCCTCGGTCAGTCACCTTCCCCACTTGTTGGCCTACGCAACCATCCAGGCCATTGCAGATTCGGACAGCCCTGAAGCCCTTGAACATTCAGGGGCAGGACTCAAGGGCTTTTCCAGGATTGCCTCTTCAAGTCCTGAAATGTGGGCAGATATTTTTTTGCAAAACCAGCAACCTCTGCTTCAGCGTGTGGATGCTTTCAGTTCGTGCATCAGTGAAATCCGGGAGGCGATCGTCACCAACGACCGGGAGCGGTTGATCGAACTGCTGGCCCAAGCCAAAGCTGCCAAAGACCGCTGGGTCCACTAATCCGGAAACCTTTACAGGTCTCCTAATCACT